>OIZW01000025.1_pt1 | contig 155503 bp, 151 predicted proteins | sample 1588581 | NCBI WGS metagenome assembly OIZW01 (sample SAMN03283266) | human gut metagenome | biome: human-associated habitat; material: feces | host: Homo sapiens | place: USA | collected 2013 | reverse complement strand
CTCTCACATCTCGTGGAATACACTCTCACATCTCGTGGAATACACTCTCACATCTCGTGGAATACACTCTCACATCTCGTGGAATACACTCTCACATCTGGTGGAATACACTCTCACATCTCGTGGAATACACTCTCACATCTGGTGGAATACGCTCTCACGTCTGGTGGAATACGCTCTCACATCTGGTGGAATACACTCTCACATCTCGTGGAATATGCTCTCACATCTGTATAAAAAAAAAGCCTTTAAATACGGCGTTTTTAATATAGCGTAATAACTATATAATAACTATATAATAACTGCTATAATTCTATCGATCAAGCAATCAATTACTATTTGTCTGTGTGAAAAAATAAAAAAATAATCGTTTTTTATCATAAACACAGCAAGAAGCCCTCACCTCTATAAATGAAGAATGAATTGCGCCCCTAAAGTTTGCTAAAACAAGAAGAATAATGAACTTGATTGCAAAAGATATTAAAAATACTGAAAAATATTCTTTCCTAAAAAATAGATTGTATTGCTCTATAACAAACGCTTCGTCACTTTTACGAACTTCTTTTCTTTACAACGACTGCAGCTATACTAAAAGATATTTGACACCAAGTTGCCACATGCTCGTGGCTTTAGTCGTGAGTTAGGCGGCTAGATCAGCAAATCACACAATATATGATATAATCGAAACAGAGGGGAGACTTCACGCTTCTATAAGAGAGAAAAAATGTCACGATATAATATATGATGAAAGAATTACCCGCAAAAGTGGTAATAACTTTTTTTCTTTTTTTGTGATATAATATATATAACTAATCTATAAAAGCAGCAATAAAATAAATAGGAAAATGTAAATATGAAACAAAATAAGAAAAATCAAAATGAAGATGTAAAAGGAAGCAGCTCAATTCTTTTTTTACCGAAAATGGACATTTCATTATTTGGATTGAAATTACTTACTGAATATTTAAGAAAAGTCGATCTTCACAACCCAAAACAGCTAAAAGTCAAATTTGAAAACGAAGAAATAAAAAAAATCCTTGAAGTGGATAATGTAGAAAAAGAATTTCTAAATAAAAAGTTGAAGGAACTTTTTATATCGATTACCATAAAAGATAAAAGTAATCATTACGGATTTATAAAAATGGGTTTGTTCGAAGCAGTAACTGCATACATGGATGAGGCCGGCAATTGGCAGATTGATGTATCTTGCAATCCGGCAGCAATGAAATATATCTTACGTTTAAATGAAATAGGGAGAAGTTAAATATGAAACAAAACGATAACGATAAACTTTCTGATTATACAGGAGTACCCAAAGACAGTAAACAGTTGATCATTCAAAAGAGCAACCCACTGCTTTCTTTATCGGAAACAGGCATGTCATTATTTGAATTAAAGTTGCTTGATTTATATTTAAGCAGAATTGACTCACATAATCCAGAAAAGCGCAAAGTAAGATTTGAAAAAGGTGAGATTGAAAAGCTCTTTGGGGTCAATAGAATAAAGAAAGAGATTCTTGATAAAAAACTAGACGGACTATTTTCATCAGTTAGCGTAAAAGATAAAAGCAAACCTCAAGGGTTTATAAAAATGTCTTTATTTGAAACCGCTGCTGCATATTTAGACGAAAATGGCAATTGGTTGGTAGATTTATCGTGTTCACCAATGGCAATGGAATATATTTTTAATATAGAAAATATGGGGTATCTTAGATATCGTCTTAAGGATGTTGCTTCTTTTTCTTCTCGGCATAGCTATGTTTTATATCTATATCTTTTAGACAATAGATTTAGGAAGACGTGGGAAATAGAATTTTCCGAATTAAAAAATTTACTTAGATGCAACTCAGAAAACTATAAAGAGTTTAGATTTTTCAACAGGGACGTTCTAAAAAAAGCACAGAAGGAAATTCATGAAAAAACAGAGCTGTCTTTTTCATATCAAACTATTTTTGTTAATCGTCGCATAAAAAGAATTGCTTTTACTATTATATCTGCGCCAAACTATTTAGAAAAGCAAGAATTTGCATCTGAAAACATCATAGATATAACTCTTTCAGAAACAGAAGAATCCGACCAGCAAAATGATCACAAATATACTTTTTGTGATTTTTTGGGCGAATGTTCTTGCAACAATGAATTTACACCAACTCAAATGAGGGTCATTGCGGATTATGTTATACAATTAGTGCCTGGTGTACAAAACGATATAGAACGCTGTGATTATCTTACTCGTCTGGTCAATAAAATGAATGTCTACGGCGAAACTCATAAAATTGATAACAGATATGCTTATCTTGTGGGAATGTTAAAAAAAGAGTTGGAAGAAGAATAGTTAGCTTTCTACATAATATAATATAACCTCTGATTACCGATACGGGACTGCACATTACAATAATTTGCAGCCCCGTATCAATCTATATACGCTCAACGCAAAAAAACATTTTTCATCTTATTTTTGTTATAAAATTGGGATGCAAAAATTTGAAACATGTGGTATAATAATATACAAGAAAAATCAGGAGGATGAACTATGGCCAACTACCCCGGTCTATGACAAAAGTCTAAGAGGTCGGAACTTGCAAAAGCTCTAAACTTATGGGAAGCACATGACTTTAGTCATGTGAGGCTTCACTAGCCCATTCTGAGTATTAATACTCAGAATAACTACGCTATATTTGTTATCAAACCTATGAATGGATACCCAAGCTCATAGCGCTGTGCAGACTCTGTAAACAACTCCGTGAGGGAAGAAACATAAAAAACAGCGGGATAAGTGGAGTACAACAGTTCATATATGATTTTTAAGATCAGCATGCAGAGAAAGACGTTCTCTTGAATAGAATATATGTAAAAAGGATAAAAATGAAAATGTATTATTTGTCAATGTGGATTGAAGAACCAATCCGTTGTAAAGAATGTGGTGAGATTCTTGGCTGGGAAAGATTGAGTTGTGAACATACGCCAATTAAAATCATCCCAGAATTATTACATAAAAATCTTATTTTAAAAGAAGGGGAGTCGGCGGAAATCACTTTAAGTGATGCAGACCTACATAATATTCGAGTATACTTCTCATACATAAAATCTTGGCATACTTGGGATATTTATAGAATGTATAACTATAAAAACGCTCATCCGTATTGTAGAATAAGAGCAAAAATAACGCCGACAAAAACAAGGCTTGCTGAAAAGCCTGCTTTTCATAAAATATATAGAAGTGGATTAGTTATATTGTCAGTGATGATTCTATTAATAGTAATATTACAACTTAATCCTGCTATTGTACATGCATTGCTTACAACTTTAGCTGGCTTTATGAGCGTTATGCTTGCAATAAAAGCAAATGCTTTTATTCAAGAAGCTAAATTGATAACTAATTTTGGTACGCAACGACTTATGTTATGCGTTGATAGAAACATAACGTGCAATCATTGTGGAAGTAAAGTAAATCATAAATATGATTTTCAATCGTCGGTTTCTTGGACACGCTCTCAGGAAATTAACCAAATAAAAAAGAAAATACGAAAATTTTCATCAACAAAACGAATATATGGTATACTTGACAGAAGAGATGATCGGAAAGACCTGTCATGCGAAGATATAGAAATTCTAAGAGTTCTTCAGCAGGCTTTTACAAATACGGATAAAGAAGTTAAGATACAAATGTTAACTGCTATCGAAGATATGATTAAAAACAATGAATGCTCCACATATCTTATATTTGATGATGAAGCAAGCAAACTAGAGTAGAGGTGACAATTTATGTTATGTATAAGTAAGAATCTGAAAATTAATGAAGAAAAAGAAAACGTTATAAGCAAAGATATTGTTTTTTATCCGACTTCTACAAACGAACTTGTAATAATGAAGCCAGAGCTTACACTAAATGTGATTTTGGCTCAGCTTGTTAAGTATGAAGGTAACGTGCTTTTTATAACTGAAAAACAGATCGACAAAGATACAAAAGAAATTTTAAAGAAGAAAAGTATTTATTATAACTACAATTTCTGCTGCTATAAGGGGAAAGATATAGAATTGGTACATTTTTCATTTGATAAAAAGGAAAAAGTATTGGTTATCGTTGAAGATGTATCTAAAACTCATTTTTCGGCAACAGATATAAAAACAAAAGTGAGTAATTGTATTGAAGATCTCTTTAATCGTCGCATCTTCAATAATAAAACGTGTGTTATCATTGACGGACCTGCTTTGTTTGACAACTGGATTCATCCATTTATTATGAGAAACGATAGGAAAACGAGTCTTATACTTACGAGTCCTTCTTATAAAAAAGTAGAAGCCCAGTTAGGAAAGAAGATAACTGATATAGTCATAAACTCTTGCGGCATTCATATCTGTTGTAACTATCAAGATGAAGATAAGGGGTATTTGTGCAAAATATTTGGATTTGAGAATTCAAATAAATTTGAACAATGCCACAATTATCACGGATTAGCAGCAATTTATAATGGAAAAAAGGCTCCGTATGTATATGAAGATGATTTTAATGAAACCACACCCGACTAAAATCATGTGCTGCTCTTAAGCAAAAAAAATAATACTTAAAAATGGCAATTTATTTGCCATTTTTTTCTGAAATTGTTCGATTTTAAAATGGACAAAATTATTAAGCTATGGTATAATATGATTATAATAAAAATGATGAAAGAAGGGTAAAAACCATGAAAAAAAGAAATAATCATAATGAGGTGAATATATTTTCAAAAAACTACATAGCTGATGACAGACAGTATGAAAACGTTGAATGGACAGTAGCTTCTATAATTGAACTCTGCGACGAATTTAAACTTGGACATCAGATCATAGGGGATTGTTTGTTTGTATCGACAGCAATAGGTCATTGGTATTTTAATCTGAACCAGAAAGGACCTATGAAACTTTTTCACGAGAATCTGCTTCAGAGAAGTACAAGCAATAAGTTCTGCAATACATATCATGTTCAAAAGAAGAAATTCTGCAATCCGGTGTCAATTATTAATTATATATATGCTCACGACTGTAAGGGATACAGTTATATGCGCTATTCAAAGAGAGAAAAAGCGGAATACGCCGCAAGAAAATCTATGATTTACGCATAATCCTTAATTTTGTTCGCATTTTAAGTTGACAGTGTATATAAAATGTGATATAATATAATTGTAAAATAAAACAGATTTTTGCATTTGCTTTGTTTTTTTGTTCTAAATAAAGGATGAGTTGTTGGAGACGTCACAACAACCCATCTTTTTTTTGTTTTGGTGATAATTTTGTATTGACAATCAATCTTTAAAGTGATATAATATCTATTGGGCAGAGATGCTTTTGGGACGATGATTGAATAGGATTGTAGGGTTGCTGCGTGGCAACCCTCTTTTCTTTTTGAGAAAGATGTACTATGGTGCATCTTTTTTTTATATAAAAAATACTCAGAAGTTGCGAAAATAAAAAAAATATGGTATAATATATTTAAGGTTAACAAGAAAAAAACAGGAAGGAGTGAAGACTATGCTATCAGTTTCTTTTGTTGTATATGCTGTTGCGTCATATATATTAATTTTAGCGGGTATTTTATTGCCGACATTTTGCAAAAAATCATTAAGCAAGGCTGAGTTGTTGAGTGAAATATTAAGTATTGGAGCAATCGTTCCACCATTTGTATATTTAATAGCATTTGTAAATAACCGAGGAATATTAAAACTCATATCTTGCGTATCGAATGTTCCATTCTGGATATACCTTGCTGTAAGCTTTGTATTGATCGCTACTGGAAAAATCACATTGGAGTTATGCGAGCCAAATGATATATCTGAAATGTTAAGCAAGGTTTTAATTATAATTGGAATAATAGTGGAAGGATTAATGACAATTGGAATTAATAAACTTTTCTAATATCATTCGAGGAAGGCTGCAAAGTATTTCTTGGGCAGAATATTTGCTTATGGTTGCTGTGCTGGAATTAGCCATAAAACTTATATATGATCTATATAAAAAGGCTAAAGTAATAAAAGTGTTAAATGGTATATTCCATTTTGTTTTTGTAGTGTTGGTCATAATGCTATTATTGAGTTTATTAAGCGGCGGGGATCATTCAAAATTAAACTCTAATATTACCCTTACAATCTATCTTATAGTAACTTTTTCTGTGGGCTTTGTTTTGGATTTTTGTCCCGACTTGTTAAGCACTCACAAATCAGCACGTAAAATAATAACTATAATTGATATACTGCTATTGCTAGTAGCTGAAATTTTGCTATGGATTCAGGCTTTTGTATCATAACGTAAATTAAAACAGGCTGGGAGTGATCCTAGCCACTTATATGCAGGCATAGTACAATGGTCAGTATATTGGCTTCCCAAGCCAAGGATGCGGGTTCGATTCCCGTTGTCTGCTCCAAACCAATAATCATATCAAATAATTTTGTCGGTTAGCCAAGTGGTAAGGCAACGGACTTTGACTCCGTTATTCCGCTGGTTCGAATCCAGTACCGACAGCCAATAGGCACAAAGCCTGCTCAAAGGCAGCAGGCTTCACGGACTAGAAAAAGAGAAGGTGGTACTTCTGAACAGCAAACGCATAGGGCTTATTCTTATCATCATAGGCATTATAGCAGCTATAGTAATGATCTATACAATTATCACAGCGTTTAGACTAACTGGCTACTTGGTCTATAACAGATTTGGCATAGCAGCTGTATGGTTGTCTATAACAATAGCGGTCCTCTCTATGGGCAAGTATTTTCACAAAAAGAATAGTACTAAGGGAGAAAAATAATATGGCAAATATATTGGTCTGTGAAGATGAAGCTGCAATAAGAGAATTCATAGTTCTTAATTTAGAAAAGAAAGGATATGGTGTAATCGCTGTAGGTTCAGGAGAAGAGGCTATCAATGAGTTCAAAAAGCATCAGCAACAATTAAAGGTTGTGCTTTTGGATATAATGATGAACGGAATAAACGGTAGGGAAGTCTGTAAGTACATTCGTCGAAGAGATGAAAATATAGGAATTATAATGATCTCTGCTTTGGGACAGGAAATAAACAAAGTTGGCTCTTTAATGGAAGGTGCTGATGACTACATCACGAAGCCTTTTTCTATATCAGAACTTATGGCTCGTGTTGATGCAGTGTATAGAAGATCAAGTGTAGATTTTAAAAGTTATTATAATGATGATACCTCCAAGATAATATCAGGGGACTTTGAACTTGATACTAAAAGTCATATATTTCGAAAAAATGGTGAAATAATAGACCTCACTCAAACAGAATATAAAATAATTCTTTGTTTTTTAAAAAATCCTCATATTGCAATAGATCGAGAGACAATGCTTGAATATTGTCGAGGTTCCTTGTATTCCGGAGACCCAAAAATAATTGATGTTAATGTTCGAAGACTGCGCTTAAAGATTGAAAATACACCCTCATCACCTCAACATATACAAACGATTTGGGGCTATGGTTATCGTTGGGAGGAATAACAAAATGAGAAGAACCAATGGAGTGACTGATCATTTGGGAAACTACTACCCAAATGATAGAGAAATGTGTGCTGCATATGGCATTAAACAAACAACATATATTAAACGATTATCTAGAGGTAGCACTAAAGAAGAAGCTTTGACATCGAAAGTTAGAACTTATACTGTAACTGATCACCAGGGAATACAGTATAAAAGTAACAGAGCTATGTGTAAAGCATACAATATTCCTGTAATGACTTTTTTAAATCGAATTAAGAATGGATTCAGCTTACAAGATTCACTAACTATACCCGCAGGAACAAAAGCCCGGCACACAGAGGATCATAAAGGTAATGTATACCCAAGCATAGAAATAATGTGCAAGGCATACGATATAAGCCCATCTACTTATAGGGCTCGAAGACGACGAGGTTGGCCATTACAAAAAGCCCTAGAATGGAAACAATCGTTAAAGAACAAAAAAATGACAGAAGTTTGATAATAGTAAAGAAAAAACAATAGGAGAGATTTGCAATGAAAAAGATAAAAGTAATGATAATAGAAGCCATACCAATGATAATAATAATACTCATTATGACTACTATGCTTTATTCGTTTCCACGTTTGGTGTCCAATGTATTTGGTACAATTGGCGAAAAAGATAATATAACCGATAATACCATAGGAACAATCATTGATAAAGAGTACAACGCACCAAGTTTCCTTTTTCATCAAAACTATCAGTTTTTGATAAAATATCTCGACAAGGAAAGTAATGAAATGAAATCTGAGTGGATATATGTTACCCCGACTACATATAACGCTTATGATATAGGCGATAAATACGATAGTGAAAATGTAAAAGAAAAGAATGATAAAAAATGACATGACAAATTGTGTGATACTTCTTTTTGTTCCATTTGTTCTAGCTGGCGCAACGTCTCCACGGTACAATGAAGAAGATAACCGAATATGTAGCGACACGGGCACAATTGTCTACAACAGTAACGTTGTTCCCTTATAGGGCTCGAAGGAGACGAGGTTGGCCATTACAAAAAGCCCTAGAATAGAAACAATCATTAAAAAGCGAAAAGACAGCAGGAGGTTAATCATATGGCATTTTTGATTTATTTTGTCCCTGGAATTATAGTTTTGCTTGGAGCATCAGCATATTATTTTTTTAAAGAAAGACTTGTGGAAAAACTGTTGAAAATCCTAGCAATCTCTTTCTATTCTCTTGGCGGATTATATGGCTTTGTTTTGGCGATGACATCTTTGAATGGTTTTAGCGCAAAGATTTTTGATGGTTCTATTGACATCAATTATAAACTACTGGTATGTATCCCTATATATGTAGTTTTAGGACTTGTTCTTTCAAAGCTTGCAAATAAGCTTGATAGCAAGAATGTAGCCGATACAAATAAATAACAGGAGAATGATACATATAACGATTATGAGATAGGTGATAAATGTAATGGCCAACCTCGTCTCCTTCGTACCCTATAATATAATGTTCCCAAAACAGAAAAATAAGGCTCACAAATCTTTTGGAAAGTGAGTGGGTTTTCAATAAAACAGAAAGGATAAGCTAGTAATGGAACCTGTGATACTGATATGCTGTATAGCAAGTGTAATAATATCTACATATGGAGTGATAAAAAGCAAAAAGCCTGATAACAGTGAGGTAGAGAAAAAGCTTGATGTTATGTCTCAGACATCAAATAACCAGAGTAATATGCTAAGCAACCAGCTCAATCAGCAAAATGAAACGCTGGTAAATGGAATGACTACGCTTGGTAAGGAACTAAGAGAGTCTCAGGATATGCAGCAGAGAAAAGCCGGTGATCAGCTTGATAAAATCAATGCGGAAATGAAAGAGCTTCGCAAAGATAATCAGCAGACGCTTGATAAGCTGAGAGAAGAAACGCTTACAATGCTCGAAAATATGCGTAAAACTAATCTTGACAGCATTGAACATCTGCGGACGGATAACCAAAAGAGTCTTGATAAAATAAACGATACAGTAAATGAAAAGCTGCAAAAAACGCTTGATGATAAGATCTCAAAATCATTTGAAGCGGTCAATAAGAGACTGGCAGAGGTATATGAAGGCCTTGGAGAGATGAAAAAGGTAGCTTCAGGTGTTACGGACCTTAAAAATGTTTTGTCCAATGTTAAAACAAGAGGCATAATGGGTGAAATACAGCTCTCAGCCATATTGAGTGAAATACTTGCACCAGAACAGTTTGGAGAGCAGGTTACTCTGACGCCAAATGGCAGCGAAAAGGTCGATTTTGCAGTTAAACTCCCAGGAGCAGCAGACGGGGAGTCCGTTTATCTTCCTATAGATTCAAAATTCCCTGGAGATACATACTCAAATCTTATGACGGCATATGAGGGTGGTAACGTTGATGAAATAAAGGCTAAGAGAGCACTTTTGGTTGGAGAAATCAAAAAATGTGCAAAGAGCATACACGATAAGTATATAGTTCCACCGTATACAACAGATTTTGCAATAATGTTTCTGCCTTTTGAAGGACTTTATGCAGAGGTCGTTAATATGGGATTGGTAGAAGAATTACAAAAGAATTATAAGATAAATATAGCTGGTCCGTCAACTATGGCGGCAATGCTCAACAGTCTGCAAATGGGATTCAGAACTCTTGCTATTCAAAAGAAGAGCGGCGAGGTTTGGAAAATACTCGAAGCGGCCAAGAAGGAATTTAGTACATTTGGAGAAGTTCTGGACAAAACGAGAAACAGAATAAGGCAGGCAGACGAAGAACTTGATAAGCTGATTGGTGTTCGCACAAGGGCTATAAATCGCCGCCTGAGCTCTGTGACAGCGCTCGATTCGGATGAAGAGACTGAAAAACTTTTGGAAATATAAGATGCGGAGGAAAATAAAATGTATTTGAATGTCAAAAAACTAAGTGAAACAGCTACAATACCAACAAGAGGTTCTGAGAAGAGTGCAGGGCTTGATCTTTATGCAGCAGAAAACTGTGTTGTTGAAGCCAGAAAGACCAGAGCTATTCGTACTGGAATAGCGGTATCTCTTGAAGATACGCCTGATAACTCACACTATGCACTTTTCATCTACGCTAGAAGTGGACTTGCTTGCAAATCAGGGCTGGCTCCGGCAAACAAGGTTGGCGTTGTTGATGAAGACTATAGAGGCGAAGTCATTGTTGCTCTCTATAATCAGACCGATGAGCCCAAAACTATTAATGCTGGTGATAGGATTGCCCAGCTCGTAATTGAAAATGTAGAATTTCCAATAGTTCGTGAATGTGAGTATCTTGATGATACGGAAAGAGGATCCGGTGGATTTGGTTCGACAGGAAAGTGATTTAATAATGAACACATCGGAAGATCTGAAAAGCTTTAACATCGGCAAATGCAATGAACGATTTGAAAACTTCTATACGCTTCACAACTTAGAAGTGGAAAGATTAAAGGATCACAAAAACCTTAGCAGTATAGCAATTTAAGTTACACAAAGGTTTAGACACGAGCCTTATGCTATCGGTAATGGATACGGTGGTATCTTTGATAGTGAAAGTCCTATAGAAATTTATTAGTCTTATATACTCTCGAGTATATTTGGAAGTAAATTAGTATATGGGAACCCAACGTGCTTTAGCCGTTGGAGTGCCAGTTTTATTTGTTTATATACTGCTGTTGATACCGATGAAGGTGTTCAGAATTGTGTTTATCCGATAATATACGATGCAGGTGACGGAGCTTATCTGTACAAGCCATATTTTAAAACAAATGGGCACGAGTATTATAGATAAAAATAAAATGGCCCAATCCACTACAGAATCAGATACGCCCGTATCGGTCCGAGTAATGTAAAGAGGCATATAATTCTGATGGTGATACATGTTGCATTTGAGGATGTTTTAGAGAAAGGCTTAAAATAATTATTGCAAAAATGGTGGCCGTCTATTGACAACCTACCATTTTTTTGTATAATAAACAAAAGCCCGCTGCATTCAATATTTCAGCAGGCTTTTCTTGTATTGTGAAACATCATTCATCGTTTATATTGACACTCCCCATGCCTAAAGGCAGGGGATTATTGCTGTTGCTTAGCAAAAAAGTGGCGAGATTTCAAAAAATGTGGTATAATCATATAAAGATAAAGAAAGGATTTTTGTTTTATGGATAATATGTGCGATTATATTCTAAGCTGTGAAGGTTGTTCTTATAAAGGTGAACAAATGATAACTGCTAGGGTAGTGGTTCTTTTTAAAGCTTATAAGGAAAACAAAGAAGTCAACTTGAGTAAAGAAGAAAGCCTCAAGGACGACTATGGCAAAACCTACCTTATAGACAACGCTTTTTCTTTTAGCTATGACCCTGAGCAACTGTTTACTTTCAGTAAAAACCAGTCTGTGTATGATAAATTCATATCTGAAAGACATTACGATAAGATTACGGCTCAGACGGTTGCATTTATATTAATGCCAAAGCAGAAAATAGAGAGTATAGATGATCTTATAAGTCCAACTTGGCACAGCATCACAGAACAAGAATTTAGGGACCTTATAAAGCAATATCCAGAATGCTTTGATAACGAAACAAATCACGATGCGGCTAGTATGCCGCACACGTCAGAAACTGAGGGAAATATATGATTAAGAAAGATAAGAATGTACTTTTGCTTGGCGATATTCCAATTATCGAAAACACTCTTGTTCTTACCAATGAAATAAGTCAAATGAGAGACAATTATATTAAATTGCGTGAATTTATCACGAAGTCGAGAAAGCAAAACATATCTCTCATGATTTTTTCCGCTAACACTCTCAATGATATGAAAGCGGCTGCTAATTTTCGCTATTCAATGAAATCTGCGTATATAATCATACAAGGAATATCAGAGAAAAATCTTGGCTGTACTAGAGAAGAATTCAGTAATGAGATAGAAAAGCTGAGAAATAGCTTGCAAGCGGAAAACGAGTACATTGCAGAAACACTTATTATTTAGAGTATCTATAGATACTCATTGATGCCCCTCGAAACAAATTTGTCTTGTTAAATATAAAAAAAGGAGAAAACGATTATGAAAGTAGCAACTACAGATGAGATGGGACGTATATTGGCTCTGTACATGAAACAGAATAACGATTCACAAGAAATACTGTCGGCCATTTACCCATATTTGAATGCCGATCCGCAGACAGAAATTCCTTTTGACATGAGCGAATTAAAGGAATATGCAAAAGAATTTCGAAAGTCTTTTCCAGAATACTCTTTTGAAATGTCTATGGTAACACAAATGTTAGCTTATTTTTTGACAGAGGCCCAGGAAGATAGCGACGATGAAGAATTTGACGAAACAAAGGAAATAATAACGGCTTATATGAGTGATATGATGGATTATTGCAAAATATATAATGTAAAATCCTTTCACAATAACCCGTTTATCAGAAACATATCATTTAAAGAACAAGAGAACGAAGATTATAAGTTGTGCTACCAATACATGCGGCCATATGAGCTGGGTGCTTATGGCTTGCCAGAAAGAGTTCCGGCAAGCATCATAGACATTGTGAAACTGGGGTGTTTTACCCAGAAGGTAAAATTTCCGACGCTTTGTCCCAAAAACAAAGAGGACGATAGACTGATTGGAGTTGATCCAATGACTATCTTCACAAATGAAAGCTACATAAAGAATACAGAGGGGAAAGTCCTGGCTCTTGGTTGCAGGATGGGATACTTTGCATACATGGCATCACTGAGGAAAAAGGTCGAGTCTGTAACAATTATAGAAAGGAATACAAGCATCATAGATCTATTTCAAAGTGCTATATTGCCTTCCTTTGAACATAAAGAAAAGATCGAAATAATCAACGCTGATCCTGTTGAATATTTGAGAAATGTAGAAGACGGGAAGTTTGACTATTGTTTTGTTGATCTATGTGCAGATCTATGCGACATAGAAAGTTATTTGGCGGCAAAGGAAATCGGAAGGCAGTGGAATAAAACTCAAATTGAATACAGAGAAGAAAGAGCATTTGCAGCGGCAATAGCAACGCAGGCGATGCTTGAAATATCAAGACTATACTGCCACGATGACGGGGAGGACGATCCTCTTGAGTTTCTGTTCTTGGAGTCAACAGATATAGAGAGAAAAGTATACAGGTATGCCTGCAAGCTGTTTGAAAACGAAAATATAGAGACCCCGGAACAGTTTACAAATGTCTTGGAGCCTGAAAACATCATATCTCGTATAAATCAGACTCAAATTATCTTCGACGAAGCTTAGGAAACAGTCCAATAACAATAAGACTGTTCTCATTCATTTTTTAGTTTCTGTGGTATAATTATCATAGAAACAAAAAACGGAGGACTAGAAATGAAACTAAATGAGACAATGGTAAAGGCAAGCGAAGAGCAAAAAGAGCGACTACTAACAAAAATGCAAAAGGAATGTAAAAAAATAAATACATTGGAACGCCTTGAACAATATTATATCGACAAAGGTTTCAAAACGTATTATGCAATCAATAACAAAAATAGCAGGCAGCATTTATTGATATTTCATCCCGATTGCAAGGATTCGAAAATTTTCATAGTACACACAGATGACCATAAGATGTTTGATCTTGGCTGTTTTGAGGTCGAAGATGATTACGAAACATCAGGAGCTGCATGCTATGATGTGTGCAATAATGATTTTGAAAAAATAGTAGAAAAAATGAAACAAGTGGATATGTTGGCGGAAAAAGACAGATTTGACCTTGGATTTGATCCGACATCAGAAACATATTATTGTCCATCTTTCAAATTGTTTTTTGAAGATCAAGAAAGCGCTGTAATGGCTTTTATACGAAAGAACGGGTATAGTTTGCTAAATTAGTTATGTAGGCTCAAATAAGAGCATAGACCAAAAATAGTAAAATGAGCAGCTGCTCGGGAGAATGTTATGAAATAGAACGGAATGTACATCTCAAGAAGATGCGTTTGGTTTCTTTTCAGAGCAACTAGAGAGCAATAACCATATAGATAGAAAAACCAGTGAAAAAGAAGCTCATGATCAGGTTGATCAACAAATAAAAACTCTTGAAGAAAACATTCTCACTTTACGTTTGGTGGTTATATCAATTGTTGTTGGTATTATTGCAATGGTAATATTTGCGATATGTTATTATAATAGTACAGACATTAGTCTGTTTCAGTATGCAAAGAGGTATGAAGATGAATAATGTAAATATTGGTTTTGATTTCAAGTATCCAAGTAAAAAAGAGAGAGTAATCTATACAGTAACATCTATTTTAAAAGATGAAATTCGATTGTTTGGCAAAAGTATCATTTCAGCTATTCTAGTATGTGTTTGTTTTGAGAACGGCTGGATCTTACCGCAAGAACACTGTGGTAACGATGATTTTATTATAGTTCTGTTTTCAATTTTCTGCTTTATGCAGTGTGCTATATTGATAAATATATTCTCCAAAAAATACACATATAATAACAATTTTAACGCCAAGTGTCACCATAATGGAGAAATCATTTATAGCGGAAAAACTAAGATAGGCGGAAATGAAAATGAATAATGACAATGAACTCCATGATGTAAGTTTTAAAATCAGGTATCCTAACAAAAAAAGAAAAAATTACATATGCGGTAAAGTCCATTTTAATAGATGAGTTGACTATTCTTGCTGAAAGTATTGCTATAGCTGCAATACTTTGCTCTTTCTTTTCAAACGAATGGTCTATACCTCAAAAATACAATGTATTTATAGTACTATTGTACGTTGTATTTTTTGTTTCACAAATATTGATACTTTTAAGGGCTGCATTAACAGGGAGATACACCTTAAAAGAAATAATCATTCGGAGAGTTGAGAAATGAGCATATTTAAAAGATTGGAAAATCACTATAAAAGTAAAAGCTACTTGACATATCATGCGGCTAATGAGCATGAACAACTGCTGTTATTTTATCCAAATTATAAAAGCACAAAGATATACGTCATACATAAAAGTGATGACTCTAAGTGGTTTGACCTTGGTTGCCTTGAAAGAGGCGATGATGAAAAGCTCGGTGTTTCATTTTATGACGGCTGCGATAACAATTTTGATAAAATGATAGCGAAAATGAAAGGCGTAGATAAGGCAGCTGAGGACTACAGGTTTACAATCTTTTATGACCCCGATTCAAACACTTATTGGGTAGATAATTCATTGCAGTTGTTTTTTGAAAATCAAGAAGCTGTCATCGCCACATATTTAAAAGAAAATGGATATTACTTAATAGGTGAGACCAGTAAAAAGTAAAAAAATGCGGAGATAGAATTTCAAGAAAAGGGGAAATCCCTGGATGTAGTATTACCATGCTATAATTGACGCTCTTGCTAAAAAAAAAATAACTGTAGTGGGTTAATATGACGAGCGAGAACTGACAATCTGGAATTTTCAAAAAGTTTTAGACGTTGCAGAATGTTTTCTTGCAGATAAAATAATTCACATAGGCTGATTGGAGATAAACATGATAAAAAGTGTTAAAATAGAGCTGTTAAAAGCAGTAAAATGCGAAAAATGTGGCAACGTACTCCTATTGGAAGGGGATATAGTAGGACGATCTACTACATTTTTTGACGAAGAAATAATAAAAAATCTGCACGATTTAATTCATTGTGAAGAACAGAATGAATTAGGTGATGATATCAAAGATCTTACAATCAGCAATTTGCATAAAATCTATGATCTTATAAAAAATTCTTCTGAGTGTATAAAGGAACAACTTATAGTCATCCAAAATATAATAGAAGACTTAGAGAGCAGTGCTGACGTCAAAGCCGTAATCACATTTAAACGAGACGTTAGCACCGAAAATAATGACAGCAAAAACATAAACGTTACTGTTCCAATGATACCTCTCGTTCTTTGCACTATACCATTCATTACAAGTGTGGGTAAGGTGTTACGTAATCATGCCGATATTACATCTAAAATCCTGTTTGGCTTGAGTATAGCTCTACTCATTTTGATAATATTTGTATATTTCTTATTATTATCGATATTGGAAAATAAACGTAAAAGCAGAACACTCCTTATGTTATCAACAGCCTCTTTTGCAAGATGTGAAAAGTGTGGTACATTGTCTGAATCTGCTCGCCGGTTCATTGATCTTGAGAGTGTTACTGTTGGAACCCATGCTTTTAAGAAAACTGAAATTCCAACGGAAGATACAATGCTTTCTATTGATAATCTTGAAAGGCTATATAAAAGTGTTAAAAAATATGACCCGCCATATATGGACACCCGATACCACGCTCTTTTAGCAATTAATGATTGTATAGCTGAAATGAAAGCAGATAAAAACGTAAGAGTAAAAATGTTCTATGCAGGTGAGTCAGGACAAGGAGGAAAAAATAGGATATGATAGAATATGTCGAACTAGAATTGTTAAAAGCAGTGAGATGCGAAAAATGTGGTAATATACTCCTATGGAAAGGAAATATAGCTGGACGATCTATGGCTTTTTTTGACGAAGAAATGATAAAAGATCTCCAAAACCTAATTCATTGTACAGAACAGGATGAATATGGTGATGACACCAAAGAACTTAAGATCTGCGATTTGCACAATATTTATGATTTAGAAAAAAAATCTTCGGAGAACAACAAGGAACATCTTACAATTCTTCAAAATATAATAGGAGATTTAGAGAATAGTACCGACGTCAAAGCTGCAATCATATTTAAGCGACCTAGAAATGATGAAAGAAAAAGTGCAGCTATTTGTATTTCGATAATACTGTTGATTATAATGGGGATAATACCATTGAACATAATCATGCTCAAAGCAATTATCAATCGTCATCCTAACATATTTTCCATCGTTTTTTGGGGCTCAGAAATTATGCTAGTGCTTATGGGTATAATGATGTTGTCCTTATTATTTTTAATTCCTAGAAACAGAAGCAAAAGCAAAACATTTCTCATATTATCGACCACAACTTTTTCAAGCTGTGAAAGTTGTGGTACCCCGTCAGAAGCCACTCGACGCTTTATTAATTTTGAAAAAATCATTGTTGGAACTCGTGCTTTTAAAAACGCTGAGATACCAGCAGAGCATACAATCCTTTCTATTGGTGATTTGAACAGGCTGTACAAAAGCGTAAAAAAATATGATCCACCATATATCGATATCCGGCATTCTGCTCTTTTAGCAATTAATGATTGTATTAAGGCAATGAAAGAGGATGGTAACGTAAGAGTGAAGATGATTTATGCGGGGGATAATGGAAAATGACTTTATATGAAAACATCTCACTCCATTTAAAAAGATACGGGCGTAGCATTGATGATATAATATGGGTTGGAAACACAAGGCAGCTTATGAACCTATCTATATTTTGGAACTTTGCCCAAAAACACGATTTAAAATCGGTCTATAAAATTCCTGATGATTTCATTATTGTTGGTTCAGATTTTTGGCTTTCAAAGAAATACTGTGATGATGATTTCTACCAAGATCTATCGGATTGTTGGAAATATAACAAATATCCGTCAAAACCATCATGTGAAAAAAATGAATGGGTATCATTCTTTAACACAGATGAATTATCTTTCCTTAAATTAGAGTTTGGAATACCTATGGATGCTAAAAACTCGGACTTTTTTAAGCTGAATATAAAGGAAGAAATAGAATATGAAAAAATCAATATCAGAAAGGGTTTCTGCGAAAACAAAGAAGAGGACCTCAGAAAAAATTAATAATTGTCGATATACGAGCATGGGGCAATGTTTGGCTTCATTGGAACGGCAGCTGTGTTATAACAGTAAAAACAAGACGTTCATAGATCCTGCAACATGGGGTATTAACGTTGGAGGTAAAGATGAGTGAATATAGATACTTTATAGCCAATATGACCCCGATTCAAACACTTATTGGGTAGACAATTCATTGCAGTTGTTTTTTGAAAATCAAAAGGAAGTTATAATGACGCATTTGAAAGATAATGGGTATGATTTGATAAAAGTATAGCATATTTATTCGCATATTGCAAACATTTAAAATAGAAGGAGCTTCTGCAACTGGGCAGGGGCTGGGGAGGTAGGAATATGAATAGTAAATTGTATAATTATTTATTAAATGCTAATTTTATTGCATATACCATTATAAATTCGATTAAATATATTGATTATATAATCAGATGGGTTCGTACACGTTCGCAATATAAATCACATCGTTTTTTAATTCTTTATAGTGATGTAATAACATTAATAGTCATAGCAATGTGTATAGGTTTCAAAGAGGCTATTACTATAACTGGCTTCATAACATTAGTAGTGTTTAATCTATATATGCCTATTGCTAACAAAAACTTCGACGAAACTCTGTCATCAATGATGAAAAGAATATGCACAAATTTTCAAAACCTAATAAATAAATGTATAAAAAATCGTTAAAAGAAGAAAATCAAAGTAACAATTTACATAGCAATTATTTTTGGGGTCATTGTAAAAAAGTCAATTTTAATAGATGAGTTGCGAAGAGATTTTTCTATCTAAACTGAAATGAGGTGATATATTGATGTTAAAGTTGTTCCTACTCCTTACATTATCGGTAAAGGAAAAGGACGAACATTTAAACTGTATCATGATGTTCCTGGACGCTACAAAACTACAGAACACATGAATGAGGAGCTGATAAGAATGAGATGACTATCCTAACAGAAATTCGGAGTATGTAAGAAGATATGTTGAGAGCGAGGTTAAGACAGTTCATGATAAATCCACGAATTGCAATTGGTAACTTCGAAAAGGTTTTGTCGAGAAAAGGCTGCTATACTAGGCTGCTCAGACGTGCAGGCTATGCAGACGCTGAATACATTTTTTTGGAGTTAAATCAAAGATATTATATCATAGAATTTTCAGAAACGTATGACCTGAAAGATATTGTGTGCGATATGCCTGACATATGTGTGCGCATTGGCGGCCTTTTTCGCAAGGAAAACAACACCGTAGATGTAGAATTCTATATATTCTTGGCGTGGACAAGTGATATAGCAGACAACATCGTTTCAGAATTGAAAAAGGAAGAGAATAGCTTCCTTCCTTTGCTGAAACCGAGTGAAGTTGAACATTGGATCGCAAGTAGCGGTCTTAGATATATGTAGGTGAGAAAGTTTAACTTTTATCGCAGCTGAAGCAAGAACGCCCCCACCTCTATAGGTGGGGGGTGAATTGCGTCTCCAAAGGTTTCTAAAATGAGTCAAAAATGATATAATCATAATAAGGGGGTGACAAAGAATGCCTAAAAAGGTCGAGGAATATTCTTTTCTGAAAGAAGTGGACAGTATTGCTCTTCAGCAGGCTCTTCGTCACATTGATGAGGCTTTTCAGAGTTTCTTCACTTCGCAGGGTGAAGGTTATCCAAGGTATAAGGCAACTGTGTCACAACAGTAAAAATAAGACGCTTATAGACCCTGCGTCAGGAGTATAGGACAGTAAAAAATGAATGAATATAGATACTTTATAGCAAATAAGAATAAGATCGGCACTTTAGTCCGCAATAATAAAATAAATGGGAATGATATGATTCTGCTTATTGGGTATATCATCTATTCATATGGAGCGGGAACAGTTGCCCATATAGTTAATAAGCTAACTGCAGTATATGATTTTGAGATACTCAAAGAATCTATTACCGCGGCAGAGCTAAATTCAAGTCCAGAGACGCCATATACATATTATGATCTGATTGACGAGAATGGTTATTGTGAAGACGACGGATATATGTACATAGATATAGGACGTATAAAAAAGCTCTTTTCTAAGAAAAAATCGCAAGAAATGTTAAGCTCTATTAGACGGTTCAATATTGAAAAAGAATATATTCATGATGAAAGAACTGTTTTTAAAAAGAGAAAATTTGTTATAACTAGGGACGGAGATAAATCAAAAAACGTCCTCAGAACATCTTATGATAAAACAAGCTTATCATACTTGCTGACCTATGTTATGGGAGTTTTCTTTGAAGAATATAAAGATGAAAGCATTGGTTTTACTCCGGATGACCTAACTCTAATGCTTTTGAAAATGTATCCAAGAGATTTTATATTATCAGACGATGATGCGGATTTTATCATTGACGATTTGGAAACTTGGGAGCAAAAATGCTCTTCATATGAAACAATAAAGACAATTGAACTTTTTGAGAAGAATGCAACTTCTTCAGAACAACTTTTCTCTATGCTAAAAAAGCACTACAAACAAAATGGTTATCACTCTATATATGCCGAAAAGGACAAAGAAAAGCTTCTTTTGTTCTACAAACCGTATAATAAACAAGCAGTATGTGCGATACGAAAGAAATACAAAGCTGATAATAACAAATATATTGAGATAGGTTTCTTGAACAACAAATCGGAGAGTATTGATTTGGAAATCCGTGCAACCATTTCATACAACGAAGATATAAGAAAAATATATGGGGATGTCATTCAAAAGGTGTCGCTTGTATATAATGAGGATTTGCCCGTGTACAACATAATGCGCAATCCCGGAGAAGCCTGTTTGGATTATTTGGGAGATCATAGTTGCTATATCAGTTTGCCTATATAGCAATCATAGGAGATATTTTTTGTGGATAACAATAATCAAACGCCATTTATAGATTCCAAACTGCTAATATTGCTGACTTTTGCTAATTCTTTGCTGTTTGGATATATCAAAATATATTATGAGAGCAATTCGGCATTAAGATTAAAAATAGAGATCATTTGGCTACTAATTAAAGCTCTTATAATTGTGCTGAATAGCAAATATATGTACAAGCTTGTGTACAATCTGACTCATGACCAAGACATCTCAGTCAGTTTTTGGTCAATTATGAGAAATACACACCTCCTAAGTTGTATTTGCACTTTTATGGCATTTTTGATTTTGATATGAGTGAAGATTGCATTAAGAAAAGGGGAAAAACTATGATAAATATAGTAACTGAATTAGATTTCGATGCAGAAACACTATGCTGTGGCGTTTTTCGAGAAGCTCTTCTTTCGGGAACCGTAAAGGATTTCTCGAAAGAAGCAATTGAGATAGCTCTCAAACATTATGATGACGAAGAATATGTGAAAATACGTCAGCAACTAATGGAAGATATCAAAAATGGCGATTAAGCCAAAAAGCTTGAGTTGCAAACGATAGAAAAGTAGGAAGACTGAGAAAAACAGTTGACAAATAAAATTTTTTATGCTACAATAAATCTTGTAAAAATGTTATAAGAGTTTCGAGTATATTTCTCGGAACTCTTTTTTTTACATAAAATACAAAGAGGAGGAATAAAATTTGAATATTGAAAGAATGAAAGAGCTTATCGATAAGCTCTCGCAGGCCAGCAGAGCTTATTATGATGAGGACAAGCCGATTATGTCGGACAAGCAGTATGACGCTTTATATGACGAGCTGGTAGCTTTAGAAAACAGTACAGGAATAATAATGGCAGGCTCACCAACACAGAAAGTTCAGGGTTCTGTATCAGAAGCTTTTGAAAAGGTTAGACATTCGGAACCTATGCTGTCTGCTCAGAAAACAAAAGATGTAAACGAAGTTGTATCTTTTGCTGGTAGCAGGGAAGTCAATGTCTCTTGGAAACTTGACGGTCTTACCCTTGTCCTCATATACGACGGTGGCACACTTCAAAAAGCATTAACAAGAGGAAATGGTGAATTTGGAGAAGACGTGACCGCAAATGCAAGAATGATAAGCAATATACCACTTACAATTCCGTATAAGGAAAGAGTTGAGCTCAGAGGAGAGTGCCTTATATCCTGGAAAGCATTTGATGAGGTAAATACGGACGGCGAGTATTCTGCGGCAAGAAACCTTGCAGCAGGTTCGATCAGACAGCTTGACCCAATGGTTACAAAGTCAAGAAAGCTTTCATTCATACCATTTAAACTAATATCTCCGGCAAGAGCAACAAAGAGTGAAGACCTTGAGTGGCTCGCAAGCCTAGGATTTGATGTTGTTGAAAATATAAACGCTGCATCGAATTTAAAAGAGGTTATCAAGCAGTTTGCCCCTGAAAAATATGATTATCCGGTGGACGGCGTGATTATTGAATATAATGATAATCAATATGCAAAATCTCTTGGTACAACAGGACATCATCCTAATAGTATCATCGCTCTGAAGTGGGCTGACGAAACGTATGAGACACAACTGACAGGTATAGAACTTAACCCTACCCGCACTGGAATGGTGAGTCTGAAAGCTGTTTTTAAGGGTGTGGACGCAGGCGGAGCAATTCTGACAAAAGCCACTCTGCATAATGTGGATTATATGAAAAATCTGCAGTTAGGTGTAGGTGATACTATTACAGTATATAGAGCCAATATGGTTATCCCGGCAATTGATGATAACCTTACACGTTCTGATACATATGAACTGCCTAAGACCTGTCCATGTTGCGGAGAGCCGTTGGAAATAAGACTTGCGGAAACGGCGCACTTCCTTTGGTGTACAAATAAGGAGTGTCCGGCAAAGCAGGTTCGCAAGTTCTCATATTTTGTATCAAGGCCTGCTATGAATATACTGGGCTTGTCTGATAAGATATTGGAGAAGTTTTTATCATTGGGCCTTATAAAAGACTTTTCAGATATTTACGAGCTCAGTATGCATAAGGACCAAATAGTATCGCTTGACGGCTTTGGAGAAAAATCATATCTCAAGCTGATCGATGCAATCGAAAAAAGCAAAGACGTTGAGTTTTCTCATTTTATAACGTCTATGGCTATTCCTAATGTAGGAACGTCCTCTGCTAAAACGATAGCAGCACATTTTCCCACTTATGAGGATTTTAGAAATGCTGCTGTCAATGATGATTTCGATTTTACGGAACTTACTGACTTTGGCGGAACAGTTGCCGATAATATCTATAATTGGTTTGCTGATAAGAAAAATGTAGAAGAGTTCGATAAGGTCAAAAGCCATGTCAATATCATTTACCCCGAGAAAAAGCAAACAAATGCAAATTTTGAAGGAAAGACTGTTGTGGTAACTGGCAAGCTGGTTAATTTCACTCGTGACGGCATCACAAAAGAGCTTGAAAATATGGGTGCTAAGGTTTCTGGCTCAGTATCCAAAAAGACCTCTTTTCTTATAGTGGGAGCAGACGCAGGTTCAAAACTAAAAAAAGCTGAAGAACTTGGAATTCCAGTTATATCAGAAGAAGCTTTTAAAAACATGATATAATAAAAATATATAATGTAGCAGGAGGTACAAATATGAAAGCAAAGATCAGAAAAAAGAAGTACAATGATCGTGAACTTGAAAAACTATGGGACGAATTTGAAGACGTCACAATGGTTGAAGATGAGAAGAAAAGACTCAAGCTTGCATCAAAGTGGCTTCACTTCGATGCGGGGACCTATGATGATGAGATTCTTGAGTGGTTTAACAAGAACTACAGCAGGGGAGTCGAGTGTCTGATTGAAGGAAATACGCCAATAGTTATTATGGAAGAAATGATGGACTATTGCCATGCGGCACTTCGCAAAACAGATGGTGGCTATATCGTCATTGATCAAGAATGCGACTCAGAAGTTGAAGGTGTCTGCAAAACAGTGGGCGATATTCTTGAAGTGATTAGGCCCCAATTGGAAGCACTGTGGAATGGTCTATACATAATCTCAGATGATTATGATATAAAAAGAAAAGTGGCTGGTGAAAAGCGCCCTTCAACTTGCGAAGACTGGTGGGCTATTTATGAGAAGTATAAGGATAGTAAAAGCAGAAATATTCAGGATTTTTTTGAAGATTATGAAAGAGAATTTGCGTATGTCGATTTCATAATGAATAGGCAGGATGAAGTTGATCTCGATGCGCTAGCTGAGTGCTGGACATATTCTAAGAGAGAAGAACATACTTGCAATGAGAGTTATACTTATGACGAAACTCCGAATGGCGTTATGCGAGTAATAATGGAAAGTTCTGAGATAAGGATCTTCAAGGAAAAAGATGAATATTTTTATTCCTTTGTAGGAAAGGGAAAGAAGCCCTGCAAATCCGTTGCAGATATACTTAAACATTTCAGAGATATGTTTGATGAAATATATACTGATATTTTGAGTTCGTTTAATCCATTTATTCTTGAGGATGCCCCTATAACTATCAAAGGGTGGTGGAAACTTTATCAGAATCACAAGGATGACTCCGATGAAAAAGCAAAAGAATTTTTTGAAATGTTTAGAGGAGAGTTCCTTGCGATAGACCTCATTTTGCACAAAGCAGATGAGGTGGATATCGACGAGGTAGCTGAAAAGTAAGCAAAAGGCCAAGCATTGTAAGAGATGCTTGGCCTTTATTTGTTGGAAGGGGCTTGAATAAACGTCATAAGTGTGATATCATGTATTTAGGCCGGTTGATGAAAAAAAAGATAACATTAATACGAACGCTTAACCAAACCTTTAGTACCTTAGTAGAAAAATACAACTATTGAAGAATGGCTGTAGAACAAAAGCCTACAGATATTTTCTGCGGGCTTTTAGAGCTTATTATGGGTTCTATGCTTTGCTATACGGAGAGCGTTGGTTGTCCTGTTTGGTTTTCCATATGCCGGTCTGATGCGAGGTAGGTATGTCTGTATAACTTGAGGATTAAGTTTAAGAAAAGCAGCTATTTCATTCACGCTTTTCGTTTCAGCGTAGAGTTCAAGGATCTTTTTGTGTGTATCATTGATTATAACGCCTGCTGAACTCAGAGCCTTAGCGACTCTCCCGCACGAGATCCCTAATCCATGTGCAACACCGCCTAAAGTCTTGTGGGAATCCCAACTAGATAGGATCATATCATCAGAAACAATTTTGATTGGTCTATACAAAATAACACCTTCTAGACAAATACTTATGTTATTAAGTGTACACCTACAAATATAAACTGTCAATATAAGAAAGGACAAAATTACAATGGATCATTCCAGATTTCTTTTTATTATAAAAGGGGAAATTGCTGATAATATACATAGTTTTCAACGTGAGGGACGTTACACACGTATAATTTATGATAGCGGCAAAGATTATCATTACAACAGAGAAAATGTTAGAATTTTATCAAATCCTAAAAAATTGGATCTTGATAACTATGAATATTACAGCACAATACAAAAGATAAATCTATATAATATAAAATTTGCATTAGAATTTGTAGATGAAGGAAATTTCAATCATTATTATCGGTTTTTCTTTAAAAACGGTACATTTCGGAGCTATTATCAAAAACAAATCATTATAAGAAAAAATGCTTTGCTGGATATACGAGTAAGCAATGTAATGGACTATCTGCGAGAAATTGCAAATATTACGGGATTAAAACTTGATGACGGAACAAACATACTTAAGGAAATATACAATAAATTGGAATTTATAGATTCAGACAGTATATTAAAAAAATACTTGTGTAGTGAACCAATCAGCAAAATAGAAGATCCGGGCGTGGTGATCTATCCATTTGGAAGTAATCTAAGTCAGATGCGAGCGGTAGAAAATGCACTTCATAACAGTATCAGCATTATTGAGGGGCCACCAGGGACAGGCAAAACTCAAACTATACTTAACATAATTGCAAATCTCCTTATTAGGAATAAAACAGTCGCAATTGTTTCAAACAATAATTCTGCTACAGACAATGTTTTTGAAAAACTCCAACATTATGGATACGAATATATTGCCGCACAGTTGGGAAGCAGAAGTAATAAAAAAACATTTATTGATTCTAAACAGACATCATATCCAGATTTTAAAAAGGATATCAAAGATGGTAATCAAATATGGAGATTGGAAAGCACCATTAAAGGTCAAGAATTATCTCTGAAAAAGCTTTTTAAGGGAAATAATAAAAAAGCACAGCTGCAGAAAGAATTATCCGAATATAAAACAGAGCAAAAGTACTTTGACCAATTTTTCGACAACACGTATACTCAGATAAAGTTGTTTAAACGTCTTGACAAGGTATCTTCGGATAAAATACTCGATTTTTGGATAAAACTTCAGTCGTATATAGATAAAGAAAAACCAGTAAGTTGGATATATAAGCTGTATTCCGTTTTTGCTTATCAAATAGCAGGCTTTGATGTGTATAAAAGAGATACAATTGAACTTATACAGCAACTCAAAAAGTTGTATTATATTCAAAAGATTGCAGAAATCGAAAAGGAAATAAAAGAAATAGATAACTTTCTTGCAAAAAATAACTTTGACAATATTCTTAAAAGTTTATCTGACACCTCAAACACTCTGCTTAAGGCTCATTTAGCAAGCAAATATGGGGCACGTCCAGAGAGAAATGGCTTTGAGGAAAGCGTTTTCTATAATGATCCTTATGAATTTATATCGGAATATCCAGTAATATTAAGCACAACGTATTCAATAAGGTCAAGTCTACATAGGATGATATATGATTATGTTATCGTTGATGAGTCTTCTCAGGTGGATCTTGCTACCGGAGCGCTTGCTATGTCTTGTGCAAAAAACATCGTAATTGTAGGAGATTTAAAACAGTTGCCTAATGTTATACCGGATAAAGTGAGAAATAAAATACAAATAATATCAGAAAATAATAATATTCCAATGAATTATAGATTTGAGAATAATAATTTGTTATCATCTGCATATAAGACATTCCCAAATGTTCCAAGCGTATTATTGAGAGAGCATTATAGATGTCACCCCAAAATAATAGAATTTTGTAATTCTAGGTTCTATAACGATCAGCTTATAATTATGACACAAGATAAAGGTGAAAAAGATGTTATGGAAGCCATAATCCTTGAGGATAATAATCACGATGAAAAATATTCAAATCAAAAGCAGGTTGATGAAATAGCCGAAAAAATACTACCTTCTTTATGTTCCAAAGATTATGGAATAATAGCTCCATTTGGCGATCAGGTTGAAAAGCTTAAGAGCAGTGGATTAGGGACTGATGTTGAAATAGCAACAGTTCACAAATTTCAGGGCAGAGAAAAGGACGATATCATTATATCTACAGTCCAACAGGAAATAACTGATTTTACTGATAAACCCGAGCTTCTGAATGTGGCAGTATCAAGAGCTAAAAGAAGATTAAGAGTAGTGGTTTCCAATTATGAGGCGAATAAAAATACTAATATCGGCAGCCTTGTGAAATACATAAAATACAACAATTTTGAAATAAAGCGGGGTGAAGTATTTTCTGTCTTTGACCTATTGTGCAAAGGCTATGAAAAAAGAAGAAAACAATATCTTGAAGGCAAACGGCGTGTGTCAGAGTACGATTCTGAAAATATTATGTATACAGTTATCGAACAAGTCCTTCAAATGGAGCAGTTCTCAGAATTTGATGTAGCAACACACCAACCGCTCAACGCCATTATTTCAGATCCATACAAGCTTAATGACAAAGAAACACTTTTTGCTATGAACCCTATGTCTCACGTTGATTTTCTGATATATAATAAGATAGATAAATCACCGGTTTTGGCAGTTGAAGTGGACGGATACACATATCACGATAAGAATGCAAGACAGCAGAAAAGAGACGGAATAAAAGATACTGTTTTTGAAAAGTATAATATACCATTAATAAGATTCAATACGACGGGAAGTGGTGAAAAGGAAAAGCTTATAAACAAGTTGTCTGAAATTTTGGGAAATGCTTGACTTTTTGAGAATGCTGTGGTATAATAGAGGTGCAAAAGTGGTGTATAAGTCTAGAGTCTTTACTCTAGACTTATTTTTTTGCAATAAAATAATAAAAGGAGGAACAAAATTATGAATAATAAGGGAAAAACGACGATTCGTTCATTGAACGAGTCAGATATCACCGAGGTAAAAAAAGTGGAAAAGGAGTCATTTTTTGAAGTATCTGATATGACCGACTCACCTGATTATGGATATGGCATATTCGTTGAAAATAGTCTGGTGGGGTTTTGTACGATCGGATGTGCAGATGTTATCGATGATATTGAGGCAGTAGCTACATATCCTGGTTTCAATGGAGATAGTCTACTTTTATCAGACGTGTTTGTTTTGCCAGAACATAGGGCAAAAGGCTATGGAAGTTCTCTTGTTCGAGAAGCAATAAAAATGAAATGGGCTTCAGAGAAAAAGAATGAACTTGTGTTTATAGAGCCGTGGGACGACGAAGTAAAGAGGTTTTATGACAAGTTAGGGTTTTCAAGTATAACTGATGATATCATGGTCCTTAAGCCCTCTGCACTAATATCTATAAAGCCAAAGGCAGAAACAGTCTCCGCCCCTGAGTATATACAGGATCTTATCAATGTCAATTTAAAAAAAGATCTGTACGATAATGAGGAAATATGTTCCTATTGTCATGGAACTGGTTTAACAGTTGTAGATAATAAATATGGACTAAGAAGTGACCCTAATAAAAGCTATACTAACTTATTTCCATATAAGCATCAAGCTTTATCATTCTGCCAACATTGCTATAATGGTATTGTGCATAGATGTAAACTTTGTGGTGAAATAATGCCTAGAGGAATGCTTGTACATAATTGTGAACAGCAGGAAACTATAAATGAAGAAAAGAGAAAACAAGAGCTTAAAGAACTTATGGACAATGCGCCAGTAGCTCCGAAAGAAGTTGAAGATAGTTGTGAATGCTTCTATTCAGAATATTATTCCTGGAATGAAGGCTATTTCACAGATTGGGACGAATTCTTTGATGATTGGCATGAAAATCACAATGAAGAAGATGATAAGCCTGAGTACGTTTGGACAACAGAAAGGGTTGATATGCACATTAATGCAGATGATATAATCGCAAATGCAACAGAAAATCTGTATGAAGATGCTATGGACGACATCTCTGAAGAAAAGTGTAAAGAACTTCAGAATATGCTCGATAAGTGGTGCGATACTTGTGGAGTCAGGGAAACCTATGTCAAAAGTAACAAGTACAAGGTCAAAATTCCTTGGGAGAACTATTGACAAATCCACCTGCGTATGATATACTGAAGAGGTAAAAAAATGTTTTATGATAAGTCTAGAGTTTTATAACTCTGGACTTATTTTTTTTACAAAAAAATATATAAAGGAGGAATTTTTCAATGGCAGTTGAACTTGAAGAATTTGAAAAGATCGAAATTGATGACACGGAGGCGCTGTTTACGAATAGGCGAGTTTCCGAAAGCAAAATTCCAAACGGATTATTTCATTATGATCTGAGGGAATCTGATGAAACAGGCAGATTTTGTGCAATCGAAAAGAATGTTGCCGTAAATCACGGCGGATCTGTAATCACTAAAGCACCGATTCTGTCAAATGATACAGATATGATAGAATTCACAGACGATGATGACGCTATGTCACCGAATTTTCTTGGGGAAACATGCACGCTGGCTGAATTTATTGCTGGAAGCGTCAAGTGAAAATAAGAAAAATTAAAGGAGGAATTTTACAATGAAGAAATTCGAAGTAAAAATAACAGAAAAACTTGTAAAATCAGTCTTGGTTGAGGCTGAAGACTCTATAGAGGCAGAGCAAATTATTAACGACGCCTATAGAAGAGCAGACATTATCCTTGATTGCGAAGATTTTGACGGAGTAACTTTATTCTCCACAACAGAGATTGAGAACGAAAAATACAATGAGCTTAAGGACGATTTGGGACTTAACGTTATTACAGAAAGTGAGGAGGAATAAATGACTGCACATTGGAATCATTTTAACGGTATATTTAAGTGTTCAAACTGTGGATACGGCTTTGAACACGAAGGATATGTTGAATTCTTTAATTATTGTCCCTGCTGCGGGGCTGAAATAACTGGAGTGCAGGGCGAAGATGAATCGGTATCAGAAGCTATTCCGGAAGATTTCAAGATGAAGCTCAAGGAAAAGATACATGCTATTTTCAGAATGTATGATATGGACAGAGACGAAACAAATGAAAAAAGGCAAGAACATTTGCTTAAGTATTGCTTGACCGATATCCATAAGCATACTGATTTGATAAAAGAACTTTCTGATGACAAGCACCTTACGGTCTATGTTATTCAGAGTATGATTTATTTGATATCATAGGAGGTATATATAATGGCAAATAAAATCAGGATAAGTAATGACCACCGTGCGTGTCCTAAATGTGGCTATCAGTGGGACCCCAAATTCGCAGTAGCAGAGCTCGATTTCAATGAAAACGAACGCTGCCTTTGCTGCCCAAAATGCGGGGAACTTATCGAAGACGGCGACGATGTTGTTAATGAAAATGAATCAATATTTGAATATGGCGGTTATCATTTTGTTCCATACCGTCAGTTAAGCATCAACGAAAAAAAAGCTACTCTTACTGCACTTACAAAGCATCTGCGAAGCGACGCAGAACTAGGCTTGTGCAAATATGAGTGGAAAAAACATAATTATAGCTACAAAAGTTTCTATGTGGCGAGCAAAAACAGCACATCTGATTTATTTAGATGTGTAGAAAACAACAAGGTGTACATACCTGGTGAGAATGAACTTTTTGAATTTATTTAAGGAGGACTAAAAAATGGATATTAAACTAACGAAAACAGGCGATGATGCATATACTCTAAAAATCGACAGTATATGTATTGAAAATATTTCTATGGGAGAACTGAGCACGTTATCACAATTGATAGATACAGACGTTTTCTATCGTAAGGACGTTGAAAATTATATCAAAGATAACGGCTTGAAAATTGATAAGAAAACGTTCGAAGAAATACTTGAAAAATATGCTGAATTAAGGAGTGACAACGACGGAGCAGAATATGGCATGTCTTGGATTGAGTGCTTAGACGAGGCATTTAAAAGTATCGTAGATGAGGATGATAGTGACTAAAATTTAAAGAAGAGAGCCTTAGAATTTTTTCTAAGACTCTTTTTTTGTAATATCTTGGTTGACGTATTTATAAAAATATGGTATACTGTATAAATAGTGAAGCCTCCTTCCTTTTACTATTTGATTTTGCCATTTTTATCATACTATATGTTTATTCGTTTGCCAAGTTAGCCGCCTAACTCACGACTAAAGTCACGAGCGTGCGGCGGCTGGGCGTCAAGTAAAAAATATACGGAGAAAATAATGAATGTTAAAGAACTAAACTATTTATGTGAAAAGTTCAATTTCAAAAAGACTTTTGACGATTATATAAAGAAACATGGTTATATAATTTCGTCTCTTGTATATAGAAAAATTCTAACAGAATATGTAACTACTGTGACAGAAGGATTTAAAAATAAACAACTAAATGATACGTTGTCGCAGTATGATCATTTGCAGAATATATTTTATATATACCTTGGTGGTTATTGTGGTGAAATAAAAAATACGTTTATACTACAAAAAAATCTATCCAAAATAAAAGAAAAACTTGTAAAAGCAGATCCTATGGCCATTAATAAGTTTTTGTATTCAAATATGGTGCACATATATGGCTTTAGAGTAAGTGAGAAAAAAATTAAAAGAATATTATTATCTCTCTTATATTTAATGCAAATGGATGACAAAGAATTGCCAAAGTATATTGTGTCTCGACAGAGGTTAATAGATAAGCTCATAGCCTATCTTTACCATATGGATCAAGATATTCTTATAATGCTCTACCATTATTTTGGGGAAGAAAGTGAGAAAAAATGAATATTTCCAATGAAGTATTGGGTGAACTGTCACTCAAATCAGTTTTGACAAAATGGACTTTGAATATTGTTTCTAGAATGAGATACTGTCTCTATAAATATAGCATTAAGACGGATATTGATGCAGGGGATATAGTTGCAGTGAAAATGGCTTTTCAAGAGTTAAACACTGAAATTAAATACATAGAGCCTGTTCTGGAAGATATGGTAGCAAGAAATATTTTTGGCATGCAAGGGATAATAGAGGCAGTATGCGGGGAAGAAAGCAATTGTGTCCAGGTGTCCAGAGATTATTTTGAACGGCTTGAAAATATAGACCAATGGGATAAGCAAGATATGTGGAATAAAGACATTTCAGAGTTGCCGAAAAAATGGACGGATTCCGAAAAATTCTTGTAAAAGGGGACAGAAGAGTTTGGAGAATATTTTTGAATATGAAGATAATGGTGGAGAGCTTACGATTATCAGATTAAAACAAGGCGTAAAAGCCACATCAATCATAATACCTGAAAAAATAGACGGGAAGCCTGTATCATACATAGGCAATTTTGCTTTTAGTGGCAGTAATATCAAAAAAGTAACAATCAGTGAAAATATAAAAAGAGTAGGAAAAGAAGCCTTTTCTGGATGCAACCAACTTTTCTCGGCAATTTGGAAAGCAAAATGTGAAATTCCTGAGGAGTGTTTTAGTTATTGTTCAAAATTATCAAGATTTAGTTTTGCTAATGCCGAGGCAATTGGCAAAAAAGCTTTTGCTAAAAGTGGATTAAGATCAATTACTCTACCTAAAAACATAAAAAAAGTTGAAACTTGCGCTTTTGGTGGCTGTGAAAACCTTGAAAAGGTTGTTTGGCGTGCACAAGCAAATATAATTCCTTCTAGTTGTTTTTCTCGCTGTTCAAAACTCAGTATATTTGATTGTGAAAACTTAGAATCAATTGGTGCTCACGCTTTTAAAGGATGTAATCTCATAGTTGTTCATTTACCACAAAACACAAAAAGAGTGGAAATCGGAGCGTTTCAAAATTGTGAAAGACTTGAGAATATAATTTGGAGTGAAAAAACTTACAAGATTCCTGAAAATTGCTTTGAAAATTGTATAAAACTTTCCGCTTTCGATTTCTCAAATATCAAGGTCATTAAATCTAATGCGTTCAGGAAAACTGGTTTAAAGAAAATAAAGTTGCCCCCAAATGTTGAAAAGGTTGAATCTTATGCATTTCAATGTTGTTTAAAACTTGAAGAGGTCATCTGGAATACGCAGTTTGGAACTATACCGCAAAACTGTTTTCATGCCTGCCATGCTCTTGTAAAGTTTGATTTTTCAAATATTGAGATCATTGAAAAAGATGCGTTTGCATTTAGCGGATTAAAAGAAATAATTTTACCTCAGAACATAAAAAGTATATCACCATTTGCGTTCTATAGTTGCGAAGAACTTCGATCAGTCGTTTGGAACGCAAATTATAATATTATTCCTCCAACTTGCTTTGGAAATTGTATTAACCTTGAGTCCTTCGACTTTTCAAACATTGAAATAATCGAATCTTGCGCATTTGTTGGAGCTGCTCTGAAAAAAATCAAGCTATCTCAAAGTGTAAAAACTATAAACATAGACGCTTTTGCCGATTGCACAGAGCTTCAATTGGTGGTCTGGGAAGCACAGTGCAATAGTATTCCAGCTGAATGTTTTTTTAATTGTCAGAAACTTTCTGCTTTCAATTTCTTAAATATAAAGGAAATTGGGAGAAGGGCTTTTTATAATAGTGGCATAAAGGCCATATGTTTAGAATCGGAAACTGCCGTCGAAACAGAATGTTTTGCTTGCTGCCATAGTTTAGAAAAGGCGCAATGGCTTCCGGACAGTGCAATAAAGTCCGCTGTTTTTGAGGACTGCAGCAACCTAAAAGAAGTAATTATATCCGACAAAGTGAAAAACATAGCAGTAGATGCTTTCAAAGGCTGTCCCAATATGGAGCTCACCTTTGTCTAACTTGACAAAGGTGAGCGGATGTGATATAATAAGCACATAAACCAACATATAAGAGTTCAGAGTACATTAAGTGCTTCGGACTCTTTTTTTGTTACAAAACTAAAAAGGAGAAAAAGTTATGAATAGTATTTTTATATACAAAAAAATTGACGGAGAAATTATAATAACCGGCTTGCAAGAAGGCGTAGCCGAAACCGCCATTGTGATACCTGAAACAATAGAAAATATACCTGTGGTTGAGATAGGGCCAAAGGCTTTTGAATTTTCTACTATTACCGATATAAAAATCGGTAAAAATATAAGAAAAATAGAGAAAGAAGCCTTTGCTCACTGTCGCAAACTAAGTTCTGTTATTTGGAATTGCAAATGCAATGCAATTCCTGACAATTGCTTTTATAGGTGTACCGAATTAAAAAAATTTGATTTTACGGCCATAAAAAGGGTCGGACAATACGCCTTTGGAGAAAGTGGACTGCAAGAGGTTTACATACCTCAAAACATAGAAATGATTGGGATTGGAGCTTTTAATATATGTAGCGAACTACATTCCGTCACATGGAATGGTACATGTGACGTGATTCCCACCAGTTGCTTCTATCTATGTTCAAATTTAAAAAGCTTTAATTTTTCGGCCATAAAAAAGGTCGGACAATACGCCTTTGGAGAAAGCGGACTGCAAGAGGTCTGCTTGCCAAAAAACATAGAAATTATCGAAAATGAAGCATTTAGCGGATGCAGCGAACTACATTCCGTTACATGGAACTGCAAATGCAATGCAATTCCAGCCAATTGTTTTTATGAATGTGTAAATTTAAAAGTCTTCGATTTTTCAACCATAAAAGAGATCGGACAATATGCTTTTTATAAAAGCGGACTCCAAGAGGTTCGCTTACCGAAAAATATAGAAAGCATATACGAAAGGGCATTTGGCGAATGTAGCGAATTACAATCCGTCGAATGGAATTGCAAATGCGATGCAATTCCTGCCAATTGTTTTTCAGAGTGTTCGAATCTAACAAGCTTTAACTTTGCAGGCATAAAAAAAATTGGATCATATGCTTTTTGGGCAAGCGGACTCCAAGAGGTTCGCTTACCGAAAAAAATAGAATGCATATCTGAAAGAGCATTCTACGCATGTAGCGAATTACAATTCGTCGAATGGAATTGCAAATGCAATGAAATTTCTGACTATTGTTTTTGCAAGTGCACGAAATTAAAACAATTCGATTTTTCAGGTATCGAAAGAATTGGCAAACACGCTTTTGAGGAAAGCGGTTTGCAAGAGGTTAATTTACCGGAAAACATAAATGTAGTTTTAGTGGGAGCATTTGAAAAATGTGGAGAACTTCAATCTGTCACATGGTCCCATAAGTGCGAACTAATTCCGGCAAATTGTTTTGCCGACTGTTTGAAATTAACAAAATTTAACTTTGCAAACGCCAAAAAAATTGAACAATATGCATTTAGTAATAGCGGATTGCAAGAGGTCCGCTTACAAAAAAACATAGAAAGCATTTCAAATAAGGCTTTTTGCGGATGTAGCGAACTACATTCCGTCACATGGCGCTGCCAATGTGATGTGATTCCGAATGCTTGTTTTGAAAGATGTTCAAATTTAAAACAATTCGACCTTTCAAACGTAAAAAAAATTGAAGCATATGCTTTTGGGCGCAGCGGACTAACCTCTGTAACATTAAGCAAAAAAAATGAAGTTGATCAAAACTGTTTTGCCTATTGCAACGATCTGGAAAAGATCGAATGGCTATCAGATAGAAATATTGAAAAAAATATTTTTGCGGAGTGCAAAAATATAAAAGAAATATTCATCTCAGATAGTGTCATGGACATAGCCGTAGATGCCTTTGCAAGCTCACCTAACGCAGAAATCAGCTTTGTCTAGCACTTGACAAAGCTAGGCGGATGTGATATAATAAACACATAAACCAACATATAAGAGTTCAGAGTGCGTTAAGTACTTTGGACTCTTTTTTGTTACAAAAAACTAAAAAAGAGGAGAAAAAAATTATGAACATTTTTAAATACAAAAAAAACAAAAATGAGGTAATAATAACTGGCTTGCAAGAAGACGTATCAAATACGTCAATTGTTATACCTGAAACAATAGACAATATGCCTGTGGTTGAGATAGGCCCAAGGGCTTTTAAACTTTCTAATATTACCGATATAAAAATCGGTGCAAATATAAGAAAAATAGGTGAAGAAGCCTTTGGCTACTGTTGCAAACTCCATTTCATCACATGGAATGGCACATGTGATGAAATCCCCGATGGGTGTTTCTTTTTTTGCGAAAATTTAAAAACCTTTGACTTTTCGGCCATAAAAAAGGTCGGACGATATGCCTTTAGAGCCAGCGGGCTACAAGAGGCTTGCTTGCCTGAAAATATTGAAGTTGTATCAGAGGGGGCTTTTGACGGATGTAGCGAACTGCATTCCGTTATATGGCATTGTAAATGTAATGTCATTCCTTCCGATTGCTTTTTTAAGTGTTCAAATTTAAAAGCCTTCGATTTTTCGAGCATTAAATCAATAGGCAAAGACGCTTTTAACCAAGGCGGTTTGCAAAGGATTGATTTACCAGCAACTGTAGAAAAAGTATATGAAAGGGCTTTTCGCGAATGCAGAAATTTACAATTCGCTACATGGAATTGTAAATGCGATGAAATCCCTGACTCGTGCTTTGCAGTGTGCAGAAAGCTAAAAAGTTTTAACTTTGCAGGCATAAAAAAAATTGGATCACATGCCTTCGAGTTAACCGATTTAGAAAAAGTTGATTTACCAGCAACGGTAGAATCAATTTCTGAATGGGCATTTAGCACATGTAACGGACTACGATCCGTCACATGGAACTGCAAATGTGATGTGATCCCCGCCGATTGTTTTTACGAATGTACAAATTTAAAGCAGTTTGATTTTTCAGGTATCGAAAAAATCGGCAAACACGCTTTTGAGGGAAGCGGTTTGCAAGAGGTTAATTTACCGGAAAATATAAATGTAGTTTTAGTGGGAGCATTTGAAAGATGTGGAGAACTTCAATCTGCCACATGGTCCCATAAGTGCGAACTAATTCCGTCAAATTGTTTTGAGGGCTGTTTGAAATTAACAAAATTTAACTTTGCAAATGCCAAAAGAATTGGGCAATCTGCATTTCGCAATAGCGGACTGCAAGAGGTTCGCTTAGCGAAAAACATAAAAAACGTATATGACAGTGCATTTTACGAATGCAGAAAATTACAATTTGTCGAATGGAATTGCCAACGGGATGTGATTCCTGATACTTGCTTTGCAAGATGTTCAAGTTTAAAAGAATTCGACCTTTCAAACGTAAGAAAAATTGGAGAACGTGCTTTTATTTACAGCGGTATAACCTCTGTGACATTAAGCACAGGAACTGCTGTTAGTCAAGGCTGTTTTGCTTGTTGCAACGATTTGGAAAAAATTAAATGGCTTTCAGATGAAAGTATTGAAAAAAATATTTTTGCGGAATGCAAAAATATAAAAGAAATACTTATCTCTGATAAGGTCATGAACATAGCCGTAGGTGCCTTTGCGGCATCTCCTAATGCAGAAATCAGCTTTGTCTAGCACTTGACAAAGCTAGGTGGATGTGTTATAATGATCACATAGCAAACAAATATATAAGAGTTCAGAGTACGTAAGTGCTTTGGACTCTTTTTTTGTTGCAAAACTAAAAAAAGGAGGAAAAAACAATAATGTTTGAACTTATAAAAGGAAAAGGAACATATGCAACACAAAAGTTTTATGCTTATTCAGGAGCCGATCCAGTGGGGGTGATAACATACGATCTCTCAAAAGAGAAACCATATAGTTTCGGAGTTCTCATTGAACACGATCCAATTCTTGATTATGACAGAACTTCTGTTGAATATGAGAACTTTTCAACTTTAACGGCTTGTCGAAAAGCTTTGGAAGACAAGGTAAAGAAAAAAGGGTGCTCATATAAGGCTCCCAAAAAGAAGGAAAGGCATATTTCATGTAAAATGTTGACCAATGGAGAAAATGATGACTTTTATCCAACGCCTTCAAAACTTGCTGGCATTATGTTTGCGGGGATTGATTGGAAAAAGGTAAATACAGTGCTTGAGCCTAGCGCAGGTAAGGGAGATCTGCTTGATAATCTCAAGCATTGTCGTCTGATAAGAAATCACAACCGGCTGAATATAGAATGTATAGAAAAGGATCCGACTTTGATTGATGTGTTACTTGGCAAAGAATACAAGGTCATTTACAATGATTTTTTAACATTTCAAACGCAATCAAGTTACGATTTGGTGCTTCAAAACCCACCATTCCGTGAAGGTACTCGCCATTTATTGGAAGCACTAAGAATACAACAAAACGGCGGACAGATTTGCTGCCTTTTAAATGCCGAAACAATAAAAAACCCATATTCGGCAGAGAGAAAAGAACTTCTGAAAAAATTGAAGCAGTATAACGCTTCTGTAAAATATGTTTCTAATGCTTTCACACACGCAGAAAGAGCAACAGATGTCGAGGTCGCTGTAGTGTGGGTAGACATTCCGCATAAAATGGAAAAGTCCAAGATCATAGACGACCTGAAAAAGGCGGAGAGAGAAGAATGGGCAACAAAAGGAGAGCCTACGGCTGTAGCATCTGGAAACTACATAGAGCGCTTTATGTCAGAATATAATTTTGAATGCAATCTATGCAAAAGGTTTGTAGAAGAATACAACGCAATAAAGCCATATATTTTGAATAGATATGACCAACAGCCTTATTCTCAGCCAATTATTGAATTAAAGATAAACGGCAGGGGAGTAACTAATGATATTAATGCATTGATGAACAGCATAAGGTATAAGTATTGGTACAAACTTCTGCATCACGAAGAACTGATATCAAGGTTCACAGAACAAATGAAATCCGACTTTGGCTCAATGATAACCGAGATGAGTGAGTATGATTTCAATGAATACAACATAAAACGAGTCATTGCCAGAATGAACGTAGAGCTCATAGATGGTGTTAAGAATGAAATTGAAAATATATTTGATAAGCTATCAGTTGAACACGCCTATTACGATGAGTGCAAAAATAACATTCATTATTATAACGGATGGAAAACAAACAAAGCGCATAAAGTAAACTATAAGTGCATCATTCCCGTATATGACGTCTTTGGTGGATTTAGTGGAAATGCTTTAAGTGAATATGGAGTGCAAGCAGAAATAGGAGATATTGAAAAGGTTTTTAACTACTTAGATGGACATGCCACAGATCTTTCAAATATAATGAGAATTGTGCGTTTTGCTAATATGGCCGGAGTCACAAGAAATATAGAATTCAAATATTTCTATCTAACCATATACAAGAAGGGAACAGCTCATATAAAGTTCAAAGACGAATACAAATATCTTGTAGATGCCCTGAACATATATGTTGGCAAAAAGCGCAGCTGGCTGCCACCTGAGTATGGTAAAAAAACATACAACACTATGGACGAAGAGGAGAAAAAAACCGTAGATGACTTTCAGGGAGAAAAAGAATATAGCAAGGTGTGCAAAAATCAGCAGCTATATCTATATGATCCTGATTCAAGCGGCGTGAATATGCTTTGCTTGGCAAAAAAATAAAAGAGAGGAAAAAAGAATTGAGCAAGAACATTTTTGAGTATAAAGAATCGTCAGCCGGTGGAATAATAATTACGGGGTTGAAGAGAAACGAGAGGGTATCCCACCTCGAAATACCAGATAATATAGACAGACAACCCGTAACCCATATCGACGCTAATGCTTTTACGGACAATGAAACGATTAAAAGCGTTAATATTGGGAAAAATGTGAGATTTTTGGGCAGCGGTGCTTTTTGGGGATGTACAAATCTCAATAATGTCAGCTATTCGAAACTCACAGATATAGCATTTCGCTGTTTTGCAGAATGCACATCACTTTCGTATTTTGATTTTACAAATGTTGAGACAGTTAATAGCTCTGCATTTGCTGAGAGTGGGTTAAAAAAAGTAATTATCCCTTCCGGCGTGAAAGATGTAAAAACATATGCTTTCAAATGTTGTGAGGAACTTACAATGGTTTTCTGGAGCAACGAACATGACATTCCCTTCAGATGCTTCTTTAATTGTAAGAATCTCAAGACAGTAATTCTATCAGACAAAATAAAAAATATAGAATGTCATGCATTTGATGCATGCCCAAATGCGGAGTTCACATTCATATAGCAGTTGACAAAGCTGGGCGGATGTGAGTTGACATAGTTCGGCAGGCGTGATATAATGGACGCATAGATAAACATAAAGGAGTTCAGAGTACGTTAAATGTTTTGAACTCCTTTTTGTCATCAAGGCTAAAAAAGGAGGTAATACTTTGGATATTTTTTTACATATGAAAAGGCAAACGGAGAAATTATAATAACCGGGCTGAAAGGTGATGTTACGGACTCATGTATTGTAATACCTGAAGCCATTAACGATATGCCTGTTACCCAAATAAGCAAAACAGCTTTCTGGGGGAAAACAATTGCAGGCATCAAAATTGGAAAGAACATAAAGAAAGTAGGACTTTCTGCATTCACATATTGCAAAAATCTCAAATCTGTTGTTTGGAATGCCCCATGTGAAATACCTTATGGCTGTTTTGCAGGTTGCTTAAGAATAACTGACTTTGACTTTAAAAAAACAAAAGCTATAGGGCAAATTGCTTTTGAAGAAAGTGGTTTGCAGAAGATTGGCTTGCCTGCGAACGTAGAAAAAATTTCAGATAGTGCGTTTAAAAATTGCGAACAGCTCGAAGAGGTAGACTGGAACTGCAAATGCAATGAAATTCCAGAGCATTGCTTTGAAAATTGCGGCATGTTGGAACAATTTGACTTTTCAAAAATAAAAAATATTGAGAAACGTGCGTTTCAGAAAAGTGGTCTTCAAAAGCTCTACTTGTCTGAAAATATAACATATGTGTCGGAATATGCTTTTGCAGAATGTAAAAACCTTAAAAAAGTAGTATGGGACTGCAAATGCGATGAGATTCCAGCAGGTTGCTTTCGAAAATGTTCTGAACTCTCACAATTTGAATTTTCAAATTTAAAAAAGCTGGGAGATGACGCTTTTAAATATAGTGGTCTAACTTCTGTGACATTAAATAAAGGAGTAGAAGTGGGTAAAAGGTGTTTTGCTTATTGCGACAAGTTAAAAAAAGTTGAATGGCTATCCGACCATTCAATAGTTGACAAGGTTTTTGAAAATTGTAGAAACCTTAAAGAAGTAATTATATCAGATAAAGTGAAAAACATCAGCCACGATGCTTTTCGAGGCTGTCCAAATGTGGAGTTCACATTTGTCTAGCAGTTGACAAATCTTTGCCTGAGTGATATAATAAAGGCATAGCAAATAATTGAGAGTTCGGAGTGCGTTAAGTGCTTTGGACTCTTTTTTTGTTACAAAACTAAAAAGGAGAAAAAGTTATGAATAGTATTTTTTTATATGTCGAGAAAAATGGTGAGATCACAATAACCGGGCTGAAAGAAGGCGTATCAGATACGTCTATTGTTATACCTGAAACAATAGATGGCATGCCTGTGGTTGAGATAGGACCAAAGGCTTTTGAATTTTCTACTATTACCGATATAAAAATCGGTAAAAATATAAAAAAAATAGGAGAAAAGGCCTTTTATATGTGTAATAAACTAAGGTCTGTCACATGGAGCCACAAATGTGATGTGATTCCAGTCGGTTGTTTTTTTGGGTGCTCAAATTTAATGCAATTCGATTTTTCGGGTATCAAAAAAATTGGAGGACGTGCATTTTATGAAAGCGGTTTGCAAGAGGTTTGCTTGACAGGAAATACAGAAGTTGTTTCAAAAAAGGCTTTTAGCTGTTGTAAAATACTAAGAACAGTCATATGGAACTGTAAATGTAATGTAATTCCCGTCGAATGTTTTGTTAGATGTTCGAATTTAACAAAATTTGATTTTTCAAGCGTCAAAAAAATTGAAGCATATGCTTTTTGGCGCAGCGGACTAACCTCTGTAACATTAAGCAAAAAAACTGCAGTTGATCAAAACTGTTTTGCCTGTTGCAACGATCTGGAAAAGATCGAATGGTTATCAGATAGAAATATTGAAAAAACTATTTTTGCGGAGTGCAAAAATATAAAAGAAATATTCATCTCGGATAGTGTGAAAAATATTGAAGCTAGTGCCTTTGCGTCTTCACCAAATGCGGAAATCACCTTTGTTTAGCAGTTGACAAAGCTAAGCCTGTGTGATATAATAAAGGCATAGCAAATAATTGAGAGTTCAGAGTACAATACAATGTGCTTTGAACTCTTTTTTGTTGTATAATTTATAAAAGAGAGGAGTAAATATGAATACAGATATTTTTGATTACACTGAATTAGATAATCAAATTATAATAACTGGCTTGAAGAATGATACTATAGAAACATCAATTATAATACCTAAAAAGATCAACGGAAAACCAGTAACGCAAATAGCTGAAAGAGCTTTTAAGAAAAGCCATATCACAGGTGTTCAAATCGGAGAAAATATTAAAAATATAGAGCTTGCAGCATTTGAAGACTGCAAAGAACTCGTATCAGTTGTATATAAAGCCCATTGCAAAATACCTAATTCCTGTTTTTGTAATTGCACAAATCTTTCAGAATTTGACTTTGCTCATGTCGAAGTTATAGATCAGGCGGCATTTGTGGCAAGTGGCCTAACAAAAGTATATTTGCCAAACAATATAAAAAAAATTGAAGGAGAAGCTTTTAGAAACTGTGAAAAACTCTCATCAGTAGATTGGCATGCTCAATGTGATATACCGGAGCTGTGTTTCGCATACTGTTTAAAACTCTCTACGTTTAATTTTGATAATATTGCTGCTATAGGAAATGATGCATTTATGTATAGCGGATTGACGGAGGTTATTCTGCCATATAATATAGAGAAAATCGGTTTAGGAACATTTAGATATTGCAATGAGCTTTCATCGGTGATTTGGAATGCCCAATGTGGCATATCCTTTGAGTGCTTTTTTAATTGTTCCAAACTTGTAAAGTTTGACTTTGCTAACGTAGAAACTATTGGTGAGTTTGCCTTTTCAGGTAGTGGCTTAGAAAAAGTTGATTTGTTACAAAACATAAGAAAAATAGAGCCATTGGTTTTTTTTCAATGTAACAAGCTTATGTCAGTTACTTGGTATGCACAATGTGGTATTCCTGAAAGGTGTTTTGCTAACTGTTCAAAGCTAAATACTTTTGATTTTGCATATGTCCAAAACATTGGTAAATATGCATTCACATCAAGTGGGCTAAAAGAAATTTATTTGGCGGATAATGTGAAGGAAATTGAAGAAGGAGCCTTCCGAAGCTGCCATAATTTAAAAAAAGTAGAATGGAATGCTGATTGTTCAATACATGATTACGTCTTTGAAAAATGCCAGAAGCTAAAAGAAGTCATTATTTCAGATAAAGTTTGCTCTATTGAAACTGACGCTTTTAAAGACTGCCCAAATATTGAAATCACTTTTGTATAACTGGTTGACAAAGTTCAGCTGGCGTGATATAATAAATATATAATAAAACACATATAAGAGTTCAGAGTACAATATAATGTGCTTTGGACTCTTTTTGTACATATTAAGATAGCAGTAAAGACGAAGTGCAACATAATACAATAATATGCACATACAGCACTTTTTTTGCTTGCTGAAATATGATATAATAATATAAAAGAAAAAAGAGGAGGAATAATTTTGAAAGATGATAAGTTTCATGAAAATGATACACTTCCTTTTCCACAACAACGCTTAGAATGGTATTTGAATGTTGGAAAAGAGACCATAAAAAGGCCATATAATAAGATTAAAAACTGTGAAAAAAACAATCTTTATGGACTTATAACACTAAGCGAAGCTGTTAAAATAGTGTTTGATACGGATTTCTCAGGATCAACGCCAAATGATCCACTTTACTATGAATGTATGAACGCAGCAAAAAGCAATGGCATCAACCTGGAATATATGTATAACTGGCAACTGTATAAACAAATATACAAATTCAGTGATGAGCTTGTAGAAGTGTTGCAAAAGGATACTGATGATAAAGTGCTTCCAATACGGGCTATTTCAGACAATTTGCCGTTTCCTGCGTTCTTTATTGATAATATCATAAAAGGTCCGGGCGGTATAGAATATAGGGGTGTCTTTGTATCATTGGAGCTGTCAAGAGAGAACAGGCCAGAACTTGGCTTATTCTTTTTGGAAAATACCCCTGAGAGCGACTATAAGTATTGCCTTATTCCTTTATACTATGATGATAAAACCCTAGAGGATATATACAAAGAGAGGGACAAGGAATTTGATATAAGACCAGATTTACCAGAGCTTATGAGAAGGGAAGTATCCGAATTAGTAAGGCTGACGATGCCTTTGATCGTATATATATGTTCACAGGATGCTGAGGTAGAACGTATAAAGATAAATGCAACAGCTGCTAAACCGGCAAACAAGAAAAAGAGTCAGCAAAAAAAGAAAACAGTAAATAAAAATCTCGTAGGATATCGCCTTGGGAACCAGATCAAACACGCTAAGAAGATATATCTGAGTAATAAGAGTAATAGCACAGGTACAGGAACAAGTAAAGTGCCTCATATTCGAAGAGGTCATTATCACAGCTATTGGACAGGCAGTAGATCGGAGCCAGAGAAGAGAAAGCTTATTATTAAGTATCTTCCACCTATTTATGTTAACAAAGATATCTCAGAGGAGCTTATACCTACTGTTCACAAAGTGAACTGATAAAAAACAATAAAACTAAAGAATTATAATAAAAAGGGGCGTTATGCATGTTTAGCAGAATAATTAGAATAAAAGAGGGCACAAGCTCAGATGATATAATGAAAGCCAATCCAAAGTTTTCCGAGAAATTCTTTGCGAGCTATGAAGATCTATACGGCTATTTAATGTCGGACAGCTATATTAAGGAAAACTATATTTATGAAATGCTGGCCGTATTGCTGATTTACTTGGGAATGCCAGAAGAATATATCCCGATCATTGAAGCAGCAAGCGTGGATGTAAAAAACAAAACTATTAGTGTTGGCGGAGTTGTTTTTGACAATTATCCTGAAAGTTTCTTTGAGTTATGCGAACTAAGCTTTCAAGATAAGCAATGCTGCAACACAAAGTATCTTATCAAAAGAGAAAATGTTGATCATTCAAAGTCAGGTGACGGCAAGGTAGATGCGGGATTTGCTAGTAAGGCTTGTGAAGAGCTATCTTATTCAAATCTCAACAGTCATTGTGATCATCTAATTCGAAAGGAATTCAGCGTGCTGACTCTAAAGCGTTCGGCTCTGTTTTTCAAAATGAAACAGTACGAGCAGAATGTTCAAAGTATGCAATCCCTCAAGAGCAGTCAGCTTAAAGCATTATTTGAAGAAGAATTTAATCTAAAAATAGGGACGCCAAAACTTATCTATAACACCTATCTGCATTGGCTGCAGATATTTGGATAGAAATGAACTTGGTGCCAAGCCGCCTAACTCGTAACTTTAGTCATGAGTTAGGCGGCTTGATCATAATAAACATGTATAAGAGTTCAGAGTACATTAAGCAAGTTCTATGGACTCTTTTTTTATAAAAAACTGGAGGAAAAACTTTGAATAATATTTTTAAATATGTAGAGGAAGACGGCCAAATTATGATAACCGGGTTGCAAGAAGGCGTAGCCACTGCCTCTATTGCCATACCTGAAACAATAGACAATATGCCTGTTACAGTGATAGCCTATCAGGCTTTTAAAGAAAGTTCCATTACAAGCATTAAAATCGGGGGGAATATAAGGGCAATAGACGCAGGCGCATTTGAAGATTGCCAAAGCCTCACATCGGTTATCTGGAACGATCATTGCAAAACTATTCCTTATAGATGTTTTTCCCGTTGTGTATCGCTTTCGACGTTCGATTTTTCTGGTGTTGAAAGTATTGGCAAATGGGCGTTTGAAGGAAGTGGGCTTCAGGAGGTAAATCTGCCTCGCAATATACAGAAAGTTGGAGATTTTGCTTTTAGCAGTTGCAAATCGTTAAAAGCATTTCGTTGGAATGCACAGACCAAAAACATTCCTCAGCGTTGCTTTGTCAATTGTGCGTCGCTTTCGATATTCGATTTTTCAGGTGTTGAAAGCATCGACGATGGGGCATTTGCAGAAAGTGGACTCCAGAAGGTGAATCTGCCTCACAATATACAGGAAGTTGGAGAATTGGCTTTTAGAGAGTGCAAGTTATTAAAAGCATTTCATTGGAATGCGCAAATAAAAAACATTCCTCAGTATTGTTTTTACAATTGTTTATCTCTTTCGACGTTCGATTTTTCAAGCGTTGAAAGCATTCACGAAGGGGCGTTTGCAGGAAGTGGACTTCAGGAGGCAAATCTGTTTCACAATATACAGAAAGTGGAACCGTTTGCTTTTCAAGATTGTAAATCGTTAGTTAAAGTTGAATGGCTTTCAGACGAGTCAATAAACATTTATACTTTTGCAAATTGTGAAAATTTAAAAGCGGTCAATATATCAGACCAAGTGCAAAACATTGAAGCAAATGCTTTTCAAGGCTGCCCAAATGCGGAGTTCAGCTTTATATAGCGAAAAAAACAAATATAAAAGGCAGAAAAGCCCTCATAGCTCTTGACATTCCGTCTGATACGTGATATACTAAAAATGTAACAAAAGCTATATTAGAGTTCAGAGTATTTAATACTTTGAACTCTTTTTTTGTATACAAAAAAAGAAAGGAAGTGTGCGATTGAATAAATGTAAAAGATGCAAAAACTACAATGCATACACAAGCACTTGCTATCCACATAGCGACTTGTGTGAAAGAAAATATAAGTTAACAGCTGGGGATCTGATGATCAGTTTTGATTGTCCGTTCTTCAGAACAAAATATATCAAAAAATATAAGAAAGGCGGTTTTAATAAAAATGAAATTGAACGGAATGTCATTTTTAGCAACTTTCAATAAGGAAATTATCGAGAAGCCAAGTGCGGGGGAATATCGAATTTATGATAAGCACAACAATGAAAAAGTTTTCGATTTTCTCGCAAGCTCATTAGTAATATCTGTTTTTCACCACGATGTCACTTTTGATGTATGGGGGCTCGACGAAGATGTAACGGATGAAGATATTGCAGAAGCATTTCTGGGTGGAAATTTCAAATGGGAAGAATTTTTTATATATACCGGCGAAGGCGAAAGCTCTCCAAACCTTATTAAAGTTTCGAATCTTACACTGTTCTTCAGTGACGAGTGTGATGACATTGAGCTTTATGTTAAAGATTCGGTAATGGACGATATGTTCATACGAAATGCGGTCGAAGCAGTAAAGGAAGTTCTTGAAAACATCCACAAAGAATGCAAGTATAATATTGCTGAAGAGGTTGATATCTGCTTTGAAGATGTGGAATCCACAAATGCTCCTGAAACAGTAGAAATAACGGCTATGTATCACAGTAAGCACAATTCTTTTCCGATAAAAGACGTGTGTGTTATAAGCAAGCAGTATAAAGAAAAGGTTATATCGGCTATACAGCCAATACTTGATGAGTATGGTGCTGGCTGGTCAGAACTGTGATGGAAATGAGGAAAGATATGAAAACAGAAATATACGATTGCAATGGAGTTCTACTTGAGGCGAATGATGAAGTAAAGTTCTTCGACGGCGATAATATTCTTCTTATTGGAAAGGTAGAATGTTGCTTTGGGGCTTTAGGAATAACAACAAACGATACTATCAACTGGGATGCTATATATGATATGGCAAAAAGGGAAAGTACGACTCCTTGTTTCCTATATAATGATAACTTCATTTCGTTTTGGGAAATTGCGTGGAATCTTAATTATCAGAGCGACAACTATTTTGCAAACGTTGAAAAAATCATTGACAAAATTTCTTAAGTGTGATACAATAAAAGTGTCAAAATGATATTATTTAAGTCCAGAGTACAATAATGTGCTTTGGACTTATTTTTTTGTTTTGAAAAAAAATAAGAGGAGGCTTTTTAAAATGATATTAAAAATTGATTTTACATATGAGGAAAAGTACCTCAGAACAAGCAGGTGCAGGAAGCCACTTGCACGAACACGAGAGGGAATCTATGAGCTTGCAATAAAAGAACTTGCAAAAGCTGAGTGTCCTATCGCAGCAGTAGTGCACGATATGAAAAGCGTATATGAAGGAGCAACGACAACTGCTGATTTTGAAGGAAATGGGGAGTATAAGATGTTTGCCGAGCCGTACCGTGTGCATAACGGAAAGTTCTATAAGTTCTGCCGTGCAAGCTATGGTGCTGCTATAAGTACTGCACAGACGGAGCTCAAATACGTTATTGCTGATATCAAGTCTGATCTGTACAGATATTCTTTATATGAAAAAGAAAATCTCTTTTCAGATAAATCAGTATATATAAGTGACAATCTATCTGAAATAGTTGATAATATGCAGGCTAGAGCAAATAAGTATATTTCTTTGGACGGTGAGTTGTGGAAAGAATGCGGTGAACCAAGATATGTTGTTAACACGTTTGGGCTTGGTCATAATCACGGCGGCACAGCTATGTTTATTGAGGAGTTCTATAACTCCAATATCAGCAGCAAAAACTATTTCAACGCTGTGGATAGAGATAAGGCAATAACATATGCAAAAGAAACGGCTATTGCAAGAGGCGATACAGACAGCGTTAAACGCATCGGGCAAATGGAAAATATAGAAGTCCTTATTCCAGAGTTTTTCAAGGTAGATCCCGAAAAGGAACACGGAGAAGGAAACGCTTTTCTTAATCTGCTTGAGGACATGGTAACTTCATCAAATAATGCAACAGAAGCAGGCATTCTTGTGACTCTTGCTACGGCATCTGAAATCAATAAAAATTGAAAGGAAGGTATATTATGACCGAAAAAGAAATGCAGACATACGAAGTTGCTTTCGTTGTATATGGTTATATCGACAACGAAGACGAGAACATCGGACTTATAGAATGCAACGGTCTTCAGAAATACGAACATCAATACTGGCTGAAAGATGGTCGCATGTACTACAGCATCGATACATCATCGCCCCAAAAAGCTTATGAACTTGGTAAACAACTTTTTGAAAGCGACGATTTTAAAGCATTAACAGTTACAGACTGGTGTCTGGAACACGTATCTATAGGTGATAGATACTGGTACAAAGAAGATCTGAAGCTTTAACTACAGAAGATGAAAAGGAGCTATATTATGATTGAAAAAGAAATGCAGGCCTTACAGAAAGCCTGCGGTACAAGAGTTATTGTCGATGGCAAATCAACAATAACAAATATCCCAAATAAAGCGTTCTATGACAAATGTCTTATTTACAGCGAAACTAAAAATAAGCAAATCAAAGGTTCTTTAAAATGGAATCCGATGAGCGAAGATTGGAAAAGTTGTTGCAAAGAACGTTCTTTTTGGGGACAGGATACCCTGAAAAAAATGAAACAGATGCATCCACAAATGGATGACAGATTATTTGAGCTGCGAACAAAATTGCTCGAATTTGCAGGCGAAGCTGTTTGCTTGCCAGCCTATGAAGAAGATCTGGACAATATCCTTTCATATGGGCAATTTTGGCTTGGCAATAATGTGAAGCATATGAAAGGCGAACCAAGTCATTGCCATTCCAATACATCAAATCTATGGGAGCAGAACAAAGACATCACAAACATCTGTACAGGCTATGCCTTGTCTGACGATGGCTTATGGCGGCAGCACAGCTGGCTCATCTGGCATAAAGCCCGTTCTAATCAGATTGTCGAAACAACAACGTCACGCATAGCATACTATGGCTTTGTAATGCCATATGATATGTGCGAAGACTTTGCCTACAACAACTATGGTTAATATATCAAAATTAGCTGTGTTCCTTATCACGGGGCACAGCTAAAAAATAAACAAGGAGGAAAACCAAAAAAAATGAAAAAGATAGAAATCAGGCCTAAAAGCAAATATTATACTCGCAGCTATGGCTATAGTATTCCAAAGAGGAATCTCTTGATAGAGAAATCGCAAAAGGCAATAAAAGAGCAACTAGAAGAAGCGGGAATAACCGATTCTGGCTACATCAAACAGGTAGAGGAATATTTTCTTAAGCATAAGCAGTCTTGCTATTGTGTTCTTGTTAACTATAAGAGATATGTGGATGATGTTATAACAAGCAAAGTGTACGACTGGGTGGCAGATTATGACAATATGTTTTCACAAACCATAAAAGATTATGAAAAGAGCTGGGATCCTGCACGCATGTATATAACAAAAGTAGGGGAGCCGCAGGAAGATAATTCGCTTGTGATCAATCTTGTTTATGCTGTAGCATATGAGCTTGAAAACAATGAAAAGAAAAAACAGCTCAAAGAAAAAATAACAAATACATACGTGAATAATCCGCCACAGGGTTTAGTTGTACAAGACGTAAAGCTATCTTGCAAAAGTTTAACCAAATCTCGTGTTGATCTGAAAGTGAAAATCAAAGTTTCACTATAAAAAGAAGAAAAGAAGAGCAAAGCAGTTACTTTGCTCTTCTTTTTTTTGTAAAAAAAGAGGCAACCGCATTTCTGTGGTTGTCTCTCTTTACTATTTTTATTCCTCCTCTATGTTTTTATTTTTCTTATAGGCTTTTTTGCTTTCAAGCCTATAAGATTTATCATCGGAAAGCGTTTCTGCATATGCAGCTACACTTCCATAATATCTTTCACATTTTCCAGCAAATTCTCGCTGAAAGCGAAAGTCTTTGGAGCCATGTTTCTTTGACATAGCTTTTTCCTCCTTAATTTTATTTTTATATATCAACTGCACTTATCCAGAAGTGCAGATAAAAGAGATCCGCAGCCTGGATGCTGCAAGTTGATTATATGTAAAGCGTTTTTTGTATATATAGAAAAACACATAAAAAAATAAGTGTGCGTTTCCCTAATCAACTTAGATAAGAAACTCCACACTTTATATATATAAAGTATAAAAAGAAAAGAGCTCTTATCTTTTAAGAACTCTCTACTTTTATACATAATTTCTTTAACAACTATATAATAACACATATTAAGAGATTTGTCAAGCCTTTTTTCAAAAAAATATCTTATTTTCTGAATTTTTGGATTTTTGCATTATATGATATAATAGATATAAGAGCAGAGCAAAAATGCAAACAAATTTAGTCGCATACAAGGAGGAAAAGGAAAAATGGATCAGCTCAAGAAAGAAGAAACATATTATAATGAATCATATTGTAATGAATCAATAGAAATGCCGACTAGAGGAAAAAAAATAAAAGACTTCTTTGATTACTCGGTTTTTGGACTTACGGTATTTGCAATTCTTCTTCTAACAATCTTTATAATATACTATAGCATTATTGGAAACGCCGATAAAAATGTTTCCGATTGGAATAATATTTTGAATGATAGAGCACTTACATCAGAAAAAATAACTGGAGTGGTTAAAGACAAAACTAAGCACGAGGGTGAAAATGATAAAAGTTATACACTTGTAATAACTGATGATGAGTGTATGGTTGATGTTACCAAAGCTGAATATGAAAGTATTAGTGTAGGGGATACTGTGGAATACTATTTAAGCACAGCTGATTATCCCAACATAGTTACATCTTCGGAGGAAGCTGGCGGCAGGGTAGTGATCAGAGAAACAGTATCAGCAAGAGCCTTATCCCAAGAAAAAGCTTCAAAAGAGGCTTTAAGCCTCGCTGAGAGCGAATCAGGTGAGTGTCCAAGCGAATGGGTATTTTGTCATAAGCATAAGGTGATTGTTTATTTAATAATTGCGGCGATAGCCGCTTTATTTGCTTGGGCTATATATTCTCTTGTTCTCTGATTTTAAAATAAAGTATGTACAACGCTTGACAAATTTGCGCCATTATGATACAATAGAGATGTAAAATAGTATTGATAAGTCTAGAGTTTTTAACTCTGGGCTTATTTTTTTTGCAAAAAATAAAGAAGGAGGAATTTTAATGAAATTTACAATTGTAGGGGGCTCAATGAGCCTTCAGGAAGTCGAGGGATATAAGAATTGGATAAAGTCTTATTATCCGGAACTCGAAATTAAGGAAATGACATTTGTCATTTCAAACAACACAGTCTCAATAAGCTGTAATAACGCTGAAATATCATTTCAGCCGGTTTGCAGAGTAGCGGTCTAAAGAAAGGAGCTTCCTTATGAAGAACAAAGAACTTATAAACAAGCTATCAAAATATGATGGAAATGCCGAGGTAAATATCTTGACAGATACGAAAAATGGTGCATACCTTGGACATATATCAAATGTATGCCTAGACGCCGCTGACGATATTTATATTGATGTTCAGCTGGACAATCTTGCATCCACGGCAAAAAGGGACAGCAAAGTGCTTAAATCTCAGGTAATTAGCCTGCTTGAAAAGCTGGTTGATGATGAGCATTTTACTTATGATGAGAGAAAGGCTGCTTATGGGCTGAAAGAAGACCTAAAAGAAAGGAAGGAAGAATAACATGTACATAACAAATATAAACTGGAACAGCACGGAAACGAATCTCCCCAAAGAAATAGATCTCCCCAAAGAAATAGATGTCGATGAGATATCCGAATATTTGGCATCTGAAACTGGCTGGTGCTGCAACAGTTTTGTTGTAGAAAAAGGCCATACGGAAAAGTGGCTCAAAAAAGAGGCCAGTCATATTCTGGACCTTATATCAACCCAAATAATGAGTTCCATCGACAAAATGGAATCAGACATTAAGGTTTCATTGGATGAATTCATTAAACAATATTCCGATGAGGATAAAAAAGAGCTTGCAATGACTATGGAAAAAATTGTTCGCAAAGGCTCTTGGTATAAGGGATACCACACCGAATATAAAAATGGGATATTTGCATCTACAAACGAAATAAAGGCTACGGCCAAAATGTTTGTCAAGGGCAATAAGCCATTGGTGGCTATATCCTTTAAGGATCAGCACTGTATAAGTGCAAAATGGTCTGACAACAAACTCTATGAAGGTGCTCCTTATGTAAGATATTCGGAGCGGTATAGACTCTGGACTTCTGAATTCGTTTGCCCAGCTCAGGAAGCAGAAGATATCCTGTATAATGCAATAAGAAAGACCGACAAAGAAGAGCTTGATACTAAAACAATACGTTGGATTGAAGAGTCGATGCCTTTCTATGTTGTTGAAGGACAGGCCTTTGTGCGTGCAACAAGTTGTATGCAAAGAAAGGCTCAGGTCTCTGATACAATAAAAAAATTCCTTCCAAATGAAGATAGCAGCACAAATGCATTTGGGCTATCTTTCTTGTTTTGGGAAAATACCCTTGTCGAGAATTATTGTGGAGTATACGCCGACGAGGATATAACGGAAGAAGAAATAAGGGACATTATAGGGTCTTATACGGAAACTGTCCTTGCGAAGGAACTGTGGAGGCAATATAACGCCTTCAATGCCAAAGACAAAGAAAAAGCTTTGGAACAGGCTAAGAAAAAGATCAACGATCTGCAACAGTGGGTCGATGATAATTCTGAGCAAATAATCCAGGCGGCAGAAGCACGCTTTGGCGATTTGAGGAGGGCAGAGCAGCATATGGGCTTTGACTGCGGTTTTCTTTACTTTAAGTATAAAGACCCAGTATATGCTGAAATGTTCTCGGCGGCTTCAACAGTAAATGGCTCAGCTATTTATAGAAGCGGTGAATTTTCGATAAATTTGCCGTTCATGACGCAATCGACAACTATAAAGCGAGAAATGGCTGCATACATAAAAGAAAACTACACAGAGGAGATATCTTATAGAACTGTTCTCGACTAAAAACAAAGAAAGAGCTTCCCACAGAAATGCGGGAAGCTCTTTTTGTCTTATATTTTTGAATCTTCAAATAATCTCCTTTTTTTCTCAACTAAAGTGTTAAGCTCATCACAGCTTAGCTGCTTTGAAACATCTACAGTATCATCTTCGAAAAGATATATATAGTGATATGTTCCTTCATCTCGCCAAAATTCAACCAATATTGTATCCAAAGCGTCTTCACTGCTTGTAGTGCCGTCGCTATTTGGCAACAGATAAGCAAATTGGTCCTGAATAGACTTTGGAACATGAAGATAGCAAACGAAAGTATCTAAAGTACACAAAGCAGATTCAACCTGCAATTCGTCGAGCGTTATACTCGAAATGAGCTGTCGGTCTAAAGAAACGTTTTCTGCTGTGATAATATCATCGAAATAATCACCTCTGCCGTCCTCTGCTCCCTTAAGGAACATAAGGATTATTATAAGGGCAAAAATAATTATAATCGTACAAAGCAAAATACTCATATTGCAACAGCTCCCTTCAGCTGCAGTCTTTCGAATATCTTGTCTACAAACTCTCTTGCTTTTTCAAAAAGTATGCAAAGTCTGTTTGTTTTCATACAAGCTTCACCGACAACGCCGGAGCCTGCAAACTGATCAAGAACTATTTCTCCTTCAAAAGTAAGTAACTTAAGAAGCTGTTCCATAAGTCCAACTGGCTTTTCAGCCTGATGAAGCCGTTCTTTCTTCGCAGGTGGCTGAACATCAAAGCAAGTCGGCAGCATTTCAGCTGACCCCGACATATAATGCTTGACAGTAGGATCTGCAAGGTCTTTTTTTACATCAGGACGCATAGCTCTGCATTTGCCCTTTGTAAAGATCATTACATCTTCAGTGTTTTTCGATTTTCTTCCTGTATTAGATACAAAAGTACCTTTCTTCCAAGCTACTTTTGAATAATAGAGAAAACCCGCTTCTTCAGCCATTTTCTTGATCTCATAAAGATAGTTAAAGTTGCTCTCATTTTCTGCAGGCAGAAATTCAACAAGAAAACAACCGTCTTTAAGGACCCTGGCCTTTTCCTTGAAATCTTCAACAGTATATCTGAACGCCTCATAATCAGCAAAAGAACGATTGCCGCCTTTATTTGATTTTGTATCTGCCCAAGGGTGATCAGTGATTATGCAATCAATAGAGCAGTCTTTTAATATAGAAAGATCTCTGCCGTCGCCTTCAATCAACGCTACAGACTCAGCATCTGTATTTGCAAAATATATACCCTTTCCTATTCTTTTAAAAGCTACTCCAAGAGATTCATATATTCTTGCTCTTATTTGCTCCTTCGGATAATGAGATGCAAACTTCTCATAAGCATCGCTTAACGAAAAAGTCATCCCCTTAAATGTTTCTATTAATGAATTCTTCAAACCCATAATTATTCCTCCTTTTTATATAAAACAAAAAAAGGTAACAGTTCATGAGTTTTGAAACTCTGAACTATTACCTTTTTTCTTATAAATCTAGTATATCACAAAGTGAAAGAAATGTCAATGTTTCAGTAAATAGTTGCTTGTTTTGACATCCTGTGATATAATATATATAACCCCAAAATAATCAAGAAATGAGAAAGGACGTTGTTTTATGGATAAGAAAGAAATTCTTATAAAAACGGGACTTAAATACTGTGCAGTTACAGGGCCTATGGACTTCTATCAGCTAAGCATGAGCTTAAAGGAAATAAAGAAAAAGCTAGAAGCTGAAAAAGAAGAAATGAAAGAATTTGGCGGTGAGGCCGATAACATTGCAGAATGTATGGAAGGCTTTGAAAAGCTTGTAGCTAAGTTTGTAAAAGAAAAAGCAAAAGTAAAAGTTCCATACATAAGATACTTTACTTTTCCTGATCCAGCAACTTACGGCTTTGCTATTGGATGCGTAGTTGGACTTGGCGGAAATAAGTCGCTTACTTTTGCAGATACAGAAAAAGTATTGGAGTTAACTGCTCCAGATGCAGAAATTATTAACTCAGAGGATATTTTGAACTAAGGCGACATCCACCCCCCCCCACCTACAGAAGTGAGGGCGTTCTTGCTGGAAGAGAATAAAGACTCGGCAACAAAAGCGACAAAAAACTTGACGATTTTGCTTGTTGCAAAAAACTTTTCTTCTATAGCAAGCAAGAAAGTCATAGTCTATGTTTGTACAATCGCACTTGACAAAGCTAAGCCTGTGTGATATAATAAAGGCATATCAAATAACTTTGAGTTCAGAGTACGTTAAGTGCTTTGGACTCTTTTTTTGTTGAAAACTAAAAAGGAGGAAAGGTTTTGGATAGTATTTTTAAACACACCGAAAATAACGGTGAAGCTATAATAACGGGCTTGCAAAGAGCCTTAACAGAAACCTCAATTTTTATACCTGAAACAATTAACGGCATACCTGTAGTTGAGATAGGGCCAGAGGCTTTTAGATCTACTTCTATTACAGATATCAAAATTGGTGAAAATATAAAAAAAATAGGAGAAAAGGCCTTTTATATGTGTGAAAAACTACAATCCGTCACATGGCACTGCCAATGTGATGTGATTCCAGTCGATTGTTTTTCGGGATGTTCAAATTTGACACAATTCGATTTTTCGAACATCAAAAGAATTGAAAAACGTGCATTTTCAGAGAGCGGTTTACAAAAGGTTTGTTTGCCACAAAATATAGAATGCATTATAGAAGGGGCATTTAGCAGATGCAAAACACTAAGTTCCGTAAAATGGAATTGCAAATGTGATGTGATTCCTACATTTTGTTTTTACAAATGCAGAAACTTGACTCAATTTGATTTTTCAAAAATAAAAAAAGTTGAAAAATGTGCATTTTCAGAGAGCGGTTTACAAAAGGTTTGTTTGCCACAAAATATAGAATGCATTTCAGGATGGACATTTAGCAAATGTAAAGAACTAAGATCAGTAGAATGGAATTGCAAATGTGATGTAATTCCTGTCTTTTGCTTTTTAAGATGTTCAAATTTGACACAATTCGATTTTTCGAACATCAAAAGAATTGACCGTGCTGCATTTTATGAAAGTGGTTTAAAAGAGGTTTGCTTGCCAGAAAATATAGAATGCATTATAGAAGGGGCATTTTGCAGATGCAAAACACTAAGTTCTGTAAAATGGAATTGCAAATGCAACGTAATTTCTGTCGATTGTTTTGCTGGATGTTCGAATTTAACGCAATTCGATTTTTCGAACATCAAAAGAATTGGAGCACATGCTTTTGAGGACAGCGGTCTAACCTCTGTAAGATTAAGCAAAGAAACTGCAGTTGATCAAAGCGGTTTTGCCTGTTGCAACGATCTGGAAAAGATTGAATGGCTATCAGGCAAGAGTATCGAAGGAGATATTTTCGAGGAGTGTCAAAATATAAAAGAAATAATTATCTCGGATAATGTCATGGGCATAGCTGTAGATGCCTTCGCAAGCTCACCAAATGCGGAAATCTCTTTCATATGAGGATTGACAAATCTTTGCCTGAGTGATATAATAAAGGCATAGCAAATAATTGAGAGTTCAGAGTACGTAAGTGCTTTGGGCTCTTTTTTTGTTGTTAAAAGCAAAAAAAGGAGGAAAGGTTTTGGATAGTATTTTTTTATATGTCGAGAAAAATGGTGAGATCACCATAACCGGGTTGCAAGAAGGCACAGCCGAAACCGCTATTGAGATCCCGGAAACAATAGATAACATGCCTGTAACAGAAATAGCAGAACAAGCTTTTTTGGAAAGTCCCATTACAGCCGTCAAAATTGGCAAGAATATAAGAGAAATAGGGGAATTGGCCTTTGGCGTTTGTAAAAAACTAAGCTCTGTCACATGGAACCAAAAATGTGATGTGATCCCCTCTGACTGTTTTGCTGAATGTTCGAATTTAACGCAATTTGATTTTTCAAACGTCAAAAAAATCGGACTATATGCTTTTTATAAAAGCGGACTTCAAGAGGTTTACTTGACAGAAAAAATAGAAATTCTCGATAAAGGAACATTTAGCGGATGTAGCAAACTACAATCCGTCACATGGCACTGCCAATGTGATGTGATTCCCGCCGATTGTTTTTTTGGGTGCTCGAATTTAATGCAATTCGATTTTTTAGGCGTCAAAAAAGTTAGAGAACGAGCATTTTCAAAGAGCGGTTTAAAAGAGGTTTGCTTGCCAGAAAATATAGAAGTTGTTTCAGGGTGGGCTTTTTTCGAATGTAAAAAACTAAGCTCTGTCATATGGAATTGCAAATGCAATGTAATTCCTGTAGATTGTTTTGCTAGATGCTCGGATTTAACGCAATTCGATTTTTCGAACATCAAAAGAATTGAAGTACGTGCTTTTAGGGACAGCGGTCTAACCTCTGTAACATTAAGCAAAGGAACTGCATTTGGTCAAAGCTGTTTTGCTCAATGCAACGGCTTGAAAAAAATCGAATGGTTATCAGGTCAAAATATCGAAGGAAAAATTTTCGAAGGGTGCAAAAATATAAAAGAAATATTTATCTCTGATAAGGTAAAAAATATTGAAGCTAGTGCTTTTGCGTCTTCCCCTAATGTGGAAATCTCTTTCATATGAGAATTGACAAAGCTAAGCTGGAGTGACATAATATAAGTACAAGTTAATATGTCTTCAGTATAGAGAGTGTCTTAAATATAAGATGCTCTCTTTTTTTGTTGACCTTTTTCTTTTGTTGAGGTCAGCAACAGAGGGAAAATAAACTTGACAGAAACCTCTGCAAAGAGGTATAATAACAGAAAGGAAGTGTTCAATATGAGCACTGGTGAAAAAGCTGGCATCGTACAAACAGACGAGCAATCTGAGCCTAAAAAGAGCAAACAAAAAATCCAACACGATCAGATAGCGAAATCACTACTGAAGCTCCGCACGGTTTTAGCGTGGATCTTGAAATCAACTACAGATGAGTTCAAACGTATGGATCTCTCTGAGGTTGAAAAATGGGTATTTAACCCCGCTATAGGCAGCGATACATCTGACGACGAAGCACCGCCACAGATACCAATGGCAGGCACGGAAAGTTCTTCATTGAATGACGGGTCAAGATATTTCGATGCGAAATTCTATACCAAAGACCCTAAAAAGCCTGAAGACTCAATATCTCTCATTATTAATATTGAGGCGCAGACGAAATTCAAATCGGAAGACTATATTCATAAAAGAGCTGAATATTATCTGAGCAGGTTGATTTCCGGGCAGAATAATACTATCTTTGCCAATGATAACTTTGAAAAGATAAAGAAGGTATATTCCATTTGGATTTGTACCGATCCGATTGCAACGTACAGAAACACTATAACAGTATTTCCGAGAACATCAAAGAAGCTGTACGGCAACGCAAAAGCGAAAAAAGGGGCATATGATACTTCTACGTATATTATAGTGGGGTTAAACGATAACTATGATAGCAACTGTAAGATAATTCGTATGCTTGATCTTCTGCTCACAGAAGAGATAAAGGACGCTGCAGGCAAAACGATACAGCTCACAGCAGCAGAAAAAAAGAATGGCTCAAAAAGAGAGCTGAAATACTTGAAGAGAAATATAATATTTCTCAAGATGAGACAGAATGGAGGTTGGTAGAAATGTGTGATTTGAGTGACAGATACAGAAAAGAGGATGAGGCCCGTGGTGAGGCTCGTGGGATAATCTGCTTTGCTAAGGATATCAACTACACGTATGAAGAAACCAAAGCAAAGTTGAAGCAGCGTCTGAACCTTAATGACGACGAGGCTGAAAGCTATCTGAAAATGTACTGGAACGAGAAAGAGAAATAAGATAAGAAGCGGCATCCTCTGAAAAGAGGACGTCGCTTTTTTTAAAAAGTACTTGACAAACCATTATATAAGTGATATATTATATGTATAGGAATAATTAGATAAGTTAAGTGTTCGTGAGTGGCAAGCTCCGAACACTTTTTTTATTTCCCTGGAAATAAATTGTGAAAGGAGTTTTTAAAATGAAAGTCATTAAAAGAGACAAGAAGGAAGTTGAATTTGATTCAACAAAGATAGAGGCGGCGATAAAGAAAGCAAGAAATGCTTGCACATCTTCAAATCTGTCAGATGAAAATATAGCCGATATAGCTGACTACATCACATATAAGTGCAAAAAGCTGGACCATTCCGTAAGTGTGGAAGATATACAGGATATGGTCGAAGATCAGCTTATGGCTCATGGCGAATTTGCACTTGCAAAGGAATATGTTAAGTATAGATACAATCGTCAGCTGGTTCGCAAATCCAATACTACGGATGAAAAGATACTCTCTTTGATCGAACTTCAGAATGAAGAGGTAAAACAGGAAAATTCCAATAAAAATCCGACTATAAACAGTACACAAAGAGACTATATGGCAGGAGAGGTATCAAGAGATCTTACAAATAGGATACTTCTTCCTAAGGATATAGTAGAAGCACACGAAAAGGGAATTATACATTTCCACGACTCAGACTATTTTGCTCAGCATATGCACAACTGTGACCTTGTTAATCTTGAGGATATGCTTCAAAATGGCACAGTTATAAGCGGCACGCTCATTGAGAAACCACATAGCTTCCATACTGCTTGTAATGTTGCAACACAGATAGTAGCACAGGTAGCCTCTGCTCAGTACGGCGGACAGAGCATTTCGTTAGCTCATCTTGCACCTTTCGTTGACATTTCTCGTAAAAAGATATATAATAAGTTCAGAAAAAACTTTGAAGAGCTTGGTATCAACGTTACAGAAGATAAGCTCAGCGAACTTGTCGAAAAAGAGGTAAAAGAAGAGATAAACAGGGGAGTCCAAACTATACAGTATCAGGTTGTTACACTAATGACCACCAATGGACAAACTCCTTTTGTTACTGTGTTTATGTATCTTGGCGAAGCTAAGAACGAAAGAGAAAAAGCAGATCTCGCTCTTATAATCGAAGAAGTACTCAGACAAAGAATACAAGGCGTAAAAAACGAAAAGGGAGCTTGGATAACACCGGCGTTTCCAAAACTTATATACGTTCTTGAAGAACAGAATATAACAGAGGACGCACCGTATTTCTATCTTACAGAGCTTGCTGCTAAATGCACAGCAAAGAGAATGGTTCCAGACTATATATCTGAAAAGATAATGCTGGAACTTAAGAAAGATAAGAACGGAGAGGGACATTGTTATACTTGTATGGGTTGCAGAAGCTTCCTGACTCCATATCTTGATAAAAATGGCAAGCCTAAATATTACGGAAGATTTAATCAGGGCGTTGTAACCATAAATCTTGTAGATGTAGCTTGTTCTTCTCATAAGGATATAAATAAGTTCTGGGAGATCTTTGACGAACGTCTGGAACTTTGTCATAGGGCTTTGATGTGCAGACATAAGAGACTCAAGGGCACACCTTCGGATGTTGCCCCTATCCTTTGGCAGCACGGTGCTTTGGCAAGGCTTAAGAAGGGTGAAACAATAGATAAACTGTTGTATGGCGGTTATTCTACTATTTCTCTTGGCTATGCAGGACTTTGCGAATGCACACGATATATGACAGGAAAATCGCATACTGACCCTTCTGCAACGCCGTTTGCACTTGAAGTTATGAAACATATGAATGACGCTTGTGCAAAATGGAAGGAAGAAGAGAATATCGACTTCTCTTTGTATGGTACACCACTTGAAAGCACAACGTATAAGTTTGCAAAGTGTCTCCAGAAAAGGTTTGGTATTATAAAAGGTGTAACAGATAAGGCGTATATAACAAACTCTTATCACGTTCATGTGACAGAAGAGATAGATGCGTTTACAAAGCTTGCGTTTGAATCTCAGTTCCAGAAACTTTCCCCTGGAGGAGCTATAAGCTATGTGGAAGTACCAAATATGCAGAATAATATTCCGGCGGTAATTCAGGTTATACAGTTTATCTATGATAACATAATGTATGCTGAACTCAATACGAAGAGTGATTATTGTCAGAAATGTGGCTATGATGGAGAGATAAAGCTCTTCAAGGAAGACGGCAAATACGTATGGAAATGCCCCAATTGTGGGAACACAGACCAGAACTTCCTAAATATCGCCAGAAGGACATGTGGCTACATAGGTGTAAATTTCTGGAATTTTGGGCGCACCGAGGAAATTGCAGAGCGAAAATTGCATTTGTAAGATTTTAGGCGATTTTGTGAATTTTGAATTTAAAATGGAACATTAATATGCAGTTCATAAATACAAGTTTGAATTTAAAATGGAACAAATGGGAATGAGAGAGATCATGTGCAATGCGTGATCTCTCTTTTTGCGGGTGAATACTATGTTTAAACGTATAGCAAGAACCTCTAAACCAGCAGGCGATGCTTTTTGAACGGATATCTTTTTCTCTATTTTTTAAAAGGAACTATAATGTTTTTAATAATATTATTTGCTCCAAACAGCTTTTTGTTCCATTTTAAATTCAAAATATTTTGTGCATACTTGCAATAAAAATAACGAATGTTCCATTTTAAATTCAAAAAAATTAATGAAATCGGGACAAAAACAGCCCTGTTTGTTCCATTTTAAATTCAAAATAAACGGCAGTTATTGCAAAAATTACAATTATAATAAGATATCTCTGATATTAATATCCTATTTTTTGATTATATACAGTCATACTTCTCATAATACAGGTCATGCCATTTTTGCAGCATTGATGAAGTGCAAATTTTAAAATTATAATCCAAAAAATATACTTAACTTTGTTTTTTAATTGCAAATCTTAAGATGCAAAAAAGCACAATTAAATAAGAAGATTGTACAAATGCAGTTTATTTCTCATTATATCACTCTTGCTTTTTCATGTTTTTGTCGGATATATGAAATATTCTACATTCTGCACAATAAAATGCTTTTTTATGGTTAAAATTTTTCCATAATATTTGTCTTTCACCTATTGGTTTTATATAAAAATGTGGTATTATATAAATATGAGAAGAATTTAACATATGTGTGTAAATAAAAAAAGATTGTAAATTTGCCTTGGCTCGCATTTTTCCTGTTTTTTATTTTTACATTATTGAGAAATATGTTAAATATCATAAGCTTCTCAAAGAAAAATTATAATTTCAAACTGGAAAGGAGGAAAGAAACAGTAAAAGATACTGTTTCTGAAGTTCTATGAAGAATTCTAAGAAAATTGCCATTGCAACTTGCGCACTTTGTGCAGTAATGTCAGTATCAGGTATCTGTGCATATTTTACAGATACAGATTCTGCTGTCAACAACTTTACGGTTGGTGAAGTAAAGATCAATCTTGATGAGCCAAACTTCCCAACACCACCACCGGAGGACGTACCACCAGGAGGAGAAGTTGAAAAGGACCCACAGGTTGAGAACACAGGTAAGAACTCAGCTTATGTTTTTATCAAGGTCGCTGCTCCAAAGGATACATTTATCAAGGCTGCTGCCGACGGTACAAGGATTGACAAGGAAGCTGTTCTGCAGGAACTGTTCCTCGTTAAGTCTGGTGATGGCGAATTCAAGAGCCTTGCAGACGGTTACAACCAGGATAAGTGGGAGCTTCTTCCAGACTACACAGACACAAAGTCAAGCACAGAGTATAACTACTATGTATTTGCTTACAAGTCTATCGTAGCTAAGGGCGAAACAACAGCTACTCTCTTTGACAAGGTTAAGCTGGAGAATGCTGTTGAGGGCTTCATTGATAACAATCACTATGAGATCAATATCAATGCTTATGCTATCCAGTCTGAGAACATCCCAGAAGATACTGCTTCAACACTTTCTGAGATCTATCAGGTTTACCTGAATCAGAACCCTGTAAGCCCTGCTCAGGGCACAACTACTGCTGACAAAGCTTAATCATACGTTCAGCTTATACTGGGATATCTGCATATATGCTTAGAATAAATGAAAGGATATATCAGATATCTTTAGTTAAAGCTGTGTAAATTTTGAGGAAGGAGGAAAAGCGTTTTGAAACAGAAAACTAAATTCACTGCATTGTCAGTAGCTTGTATCGGATGCATGGCTGCTTCGGGAACTTTAGCTGCTTATGATTCTACTGTAAGTGTAGTAAACAACCTGTCAATGGATACCGTGGACATTTCACTTTCAGAATATTCTATTGATGACGGAAGAGAAGTGCCGTATCAGAATAAGTACGACGATCTTGCTCCTGGTGCTGTGATCTCAAAGATTCCAAGAATAACTAATCTTGGTGCCGACTGCTATGTAAGAGCCAAGGTAGAACTTGCTACTACTCCGGCAGAAGGGAAGACCAATTATCAGGTTCTCACTATGGACGATATCAGCGGTATGGACACAAGCAAGTGGACATATAAGGAAGACGGTTACTACTATTATAATAGTATACTCTCTGTTTCCGATAAAGCAGACCTTTTCAACAGCGTTACTATCCCGTCTTCTTGGGAGAAGCCAAATGAAAATTGCAAATGTCAAATTGACATAACAGTTGAGGCTGTACAGTCCGAACACTTTACGCCTGCTATGGACACTTCAAATCCTTGGGGCAACACTGAGATACAGGAGTGTAAGAGAACTCGTGATTTCAGAAACCTCAGCAACGGCGCAGACAATCAGTTTGTAATGTCATATAGTGACGGAACTAAGGACCTTATCGTTAACAACAAGGACCTGTTCTCAAACTTCGCATCAATGGTTCCTGGCGATGTGTCAAGTGATACGCTTGACATTGAAAATCGTGGAAATAGCGATATTGAGCTATTCTTTAGTACAGGATATTTCAATGATTATGAACTTCCTGAAGACGCTGAACTGCTTAAGCAGATAGGCCTTAAGATTGATGTGGTAAGTTCTGAAGGAAGAAAGAACGTATACACAGGTGATCTGATGTCTGAAAGCCTAAGTAAAGCAATTTCGCTTGGCACATTTGAAGCTGGTTTTAAGGGACAACTTGAGTTTACTCTGAGCATCCCTGAAAGCCTTGACAACGCTTTCAATATGACACAAACAAAGGTTCAGTGGAACTTTGGACTTAATGATCTTGGCACAGGCATTCCTAACAAGCCTACCTCTGGCGGCAACACAAACAATCCTCACACTGGCTCAGTAGCTAGAAAAATATCATCTGGATTGCTTGCTATGGCTTCACTGGGTTGTCTTTTCTCGTTAGGAAAAGTCAAGAGAAAAAAAGAGAACAAAGATGAAAAATAGTAGAAAGGATAATCTATATGAATAGCAACTCAAAGAAGACACTTGTTGTAACATCAGCACTTTGTGCGCTTCTCGCTGTTGGTGGCACAGTAGCTTACTTTACAGACCGTGATGACGCTGTAAACAAGATCGATATCGGCCAGGTAAAGATAGACCTTACAGAGCCTGAATGGGACGCTTCCCCGGATGACAACGGAGATACTATCCCTGATGATGCGGAAGACGTTGTTCCTACCCAGGAAATCACAAAGGACCCGATGGTAACAAACAAGGGTGTCAATGATGCATACATTTATGTATCTGTATCATTTCCTAAGGAGAACATCTACACAGCAAACACAGACGGCACAAAGAATGCAAAGGCTGTAACACAGCTCTTTACTCCTGGTGCTATCGGCGCTGACTGGACACTCCTTTCTTCAGATACAAGCGACGCAAAGGTAAATACTTATGTATATGGTTACAACAAGGTAGTTGCTCCAACAGCAAGCACATCAAAGCTGTTTGAGACAGTTACGTTCTGTAATGCAATTGAAGGACAGGGACTTGAAAATACAGTCCAGAATATCAACGTTAAGGCATTTGGTATTCAGTCTGATAACACAGGCACAATGAAGGAAGCTTATACTAAGTACATTAACCAGAACAAGTAATGCGTCAGCATAACTAAGAAAGGAGGGTGAGCGATCGTGAATAGGAAGTTTAAAATAGCTGTAATTTCAATAGCTTCGGCAGTAGCAATTGCTTGTGCGGGAGCGACAGCATACTTCTCAGATCGAGATTCGCAGGAAAACAAGATCACAGTGGGAGTAAACACTATTAAGATCAACGAAGACTTTACTCCTCCAGATGATGTCAAGCCCGGTGATGTAATAATGAAGAACCCTTCCGTAGAATGTGTGAAAGAAGACGGTGCAGTAGACTGCTACGTTCGTATGTATTGCGAATATGCAGACAGCACAGCCGAAGATATAACGGATATCAATTTCAACACAACGGATTGGACTGCTAAACAGGACGACGGTTACTATTATTACAAGAAGAAGCTTTCTCCAGGGGAGTCTACAAAGCCTTTGTTCACAAAGGTTACTGTTAAATCTGAAGAAGGCGACGGTCACTCTGTTGCTGACATCATTAGCAACGTATACGATTTTGATTTGATCTGTTACGCTGAGTCGGTCCAGGCATACGACGCTAAAGGGGATACTTATTATACTGATTACAGTTCAGCCTGGGAATACTGGAATCAAGAAAAGGAGGGGCTTGAGTGATGTTTAAGAAAGCATTTAACAAAGGTGGAAAAAGAGTTCTTTCGTTTGTGATGGCGGCGGCTCTTGCGGCTTCAAGCCTTCCGACTTTGCCTCAGTTCACTGCTGAGGCAGCACTTGGAGATGTTGGAACAAAGCCTGCCCATATGGGACAGACCTCATACAATATCTTGAACGCCTTTGGTGAACTGAATAATAATGGAACAACCTATGATTCATTGTACACTGGAAACAGTGGAAATCTGGATACAGATGTTTATCTCACCAAAGGAGATATGCGTAGCCAGTACACAAAGCTTTATAGTGACGGATACAACTTCACTATGGATCAGAACTTTGATAAGCAGGAAGTGAAGATAGCCGGAGGCACGGGATATAACCCTGTTTATTCCAGCTCGATCTATAATCTTGGAAACAGTATAGTTGTTAATACTCAAAATATAAACGGCTATGGCGGTGATACTACTTTCAGCTCTGAGGGCAGAAACGGCAAGACCAATTATATTGGCACTCTCGCAACGAAGAGAGCTGATGGTTCAGATTGTGGATATGCGATCAGACTTCCAGATAACTTGTATAATAAAGGTAAATATTCAAAGTCGGATTTTCTCAATAAAGGCGGCGTAAGCTGCAAATATGATAACGTTGGAACATACACTGATCCAACGGGCAATGAAATCAACATCGACTGTTTGCTTGAGGTTCAGGATTATGGAGTGTCTAATTCATATATCTTCACAGGAACACAGGACAAAAGTGGAAAGGCCGGAGAATTGAGACATGATTTTGCACTGATCACTGAGAGCGAATATGGCTCTCTTACGTCAGCTCAAAAAAATGTTTGTAAAAAACTTTCTGACCCTGTTTATAGGACAATGGAACTCAGTGATGGTAGTGTTGTTCCTGCTTATGATGCCCAAAACACAAATAAATGCGTTTATGGTGTTCCAGCGTATTATTATACCAAAGCAACAGAACTTGGTTTGTGGGAAAAGCTTAACACAATTGACAAGCCAGGTTATGGATATAACGGTCATGACTATGTAAGAAAGTCAGACTACTATTCTTCAAAATATGGTGCTCTGCTTCGTTTCACATCAAACAAGGTCGGCGTTGACGTTGAGTGGGTAGACTGGGTAAAGATCAAGTATACTTTCTACAAGAGTGGTACAAATCAGCCCATCTCTGTAAAGGGACAGACCGTATTTAAGGATATCGACAACTCTCAGGGTGTTGCTTTCCTTGAAGGCAGCAATGTTATTAAAAAGGTTGGCGCATGGACTGACCAGAGCACGGAAACAACCAAAGACTTTCTTATTCGAAGATTCACATTTGCAGTAAACGGCAGTCCAAAGTACATTGGATTGTTTGATCATCAGTATAAAACAACTGAATCAGGTGCTGCATATCAGGACGCATGGATCGGTATGGCTTGGAAAGGTTCAAGCTTTGATGCTATCTACACCTTCTGTGGAACAAGAGGCTCAAGCACAAAGGATAATCCGTCTAATAGCCGTGCTCCTATGTCCGGCGGTACTATCCAGAATGATCTGCCAGGTGACAATATGTCGGGCAACCTCATTATCAGAAAGTACGTTAATGGTTCATCTATCAACTCTGCAACATATAAGAAGAATGTTGCAGAAATTGCAAGCCTTATTAAGTATAAGGTAACAGATAACCATAATAAGACCTTTAAGGTAAGCTACAACTCAAATACTGGTGAATACACATATGATAAGAATGGTTCTATCGAAACGGATAAACTTGAGATTCACAAACGTAGGTCGGGAGTTTATGAAGTTAAGATAAATAATCTTCCATTCCCAAATAAGTTTAATGTAACAGAGATTGTTGCAGATAACGAATATTGTATCTATTCAAAGGCTACAAGAGTGTCTACAGCCCCAATTGCTTCTGATGATTGGGTCGCTGGTATAACAGACACCATAAAGAACGTTTCGTATACAAATGTAACATACCCTGAAAAGAAAGACGACGGCGTATCAGCAACTCAGGGAAGTGCAACAGCTTATGCTACATTTGATAACCCAGTTACAGTCAGAGACCTTGAGATCGTAAAGATCATAAAGGATATAGACGGCAACACAAGTGTTCCAACCGCAAAAGTAAGAGAAGACCTTATCTTTACTGTAAAGAACAGCGCAGGCAGATACCTCAGAGCGGTAGACGGCGTATATGCTGGTACATCTGCAACTGAGGACGCTGATTGCCAGTTCAAACTCGGCAAAGACGGAAAGTTCACTATCAAGGACGTTCCAAGAGGCGAGTATACAGTAAACGAGAAGTCCACAAGTGATATGTCTTCAATTATGAAGTGTGATGCAACAGCAAAGATCACTACAGAAAATGAGGGCATCTACGACGCAGAAGGTAACGTTGTAGGAATCAAAACCAACAGCGGTACAGTCATTAACGATATGTACTATGGCTATGTTAAGATTCAGAAGAAGACCAACACAAACAAGGGACTTAGTGGTATCAAGTTTGTTATCTCTGGTACATCAGATGCTGGAGTAAAGGTTTCAACAACAGTTACAACTGATAAGAATGGTGTGGCTGTATCAGGGCCTATCCTTGTTGGTACTTATACTATCACAGAGGACAAGTCAACTATCCCTGCAGGCTACATTGACGGCAAGACCATTGACAAAGTTGTGGTTAAAAAGGGAAAAGTGGAAGACGCTAAGAGCTACGATTATTGGAACTACTACACTGAGGTATCTCTTACCAAGGTAAATGCGGCAAGACCAAACATCAAGATAGATGGTGCGGTATTTGCGGTATACAAGGATGTAAACGGTAATGGTACTTATGAAGCTGATGTTGATAAGCTGTATGATACAGTAAAAGACTTCAGAGACGGACATCTTAAGAGCGTTGGTAACGGTAAATATTCAATGTCCGGCCTTGAGTTTGGTAATTATCTTATAAAGGAAATCGTTGCTCCAAAGAGCGACTTGTTCACATATAAGGTAGACCAAACATACTATCCTGTAACAATCGATAAGGATCACCTTAGCGTACAGGTAGCAAACAATGGTCATAACTTTGAAGAAGAACCAGAGCCTTGTAAGATCACTCTTACAAAGAGGATACCTCTCGATGAGATCAACGGCAACATCTGGTATCAGCACGGCACACCTATCTTCGTTCTTGAACTTGAGGACGATATAGGACGTGTATACAGACATTCATACGCTTTCACAAAGGACTATGTAGATGCTCATACATTTACAGAGAACGGAAAGAAGTATGTAGAAATGTCATATACTTGGAAGAATATGACCCCTGGTGCATATACGGCGTCGGAAGTGAAGACCTCCAGATACTCACTTAAGAACGTTATAAACGTAGAGAAGGGAGTATATGACTCAAAGGGTAAGGTTGTAAACTTCACGATCAAGTCCAATGAGGAAGGAAAGGCTACTTTCTACAATGTTAAAAACACATACAAAAACCTCTCTCATAATTCGATCGCTGTAAATATTTTCAAGAAGTAATTACAGAAAAGAAAAGCCCACTCAGTTACAAAACTGGGTGGGCTTTTTATTCACTATTATTTGACAAATGTTGTCGAAACGAGCAGACATTCTGATTATCCCCAAAGAATGCCTGCTTTGTTTTTTTGCAATGAGATTGATTTTTCTGTATAATGGGCATACTATAGATAATAAATGTTAAAGTTATACGAATGTAAAAACAAAATGTTTGTTTTTACGCTTGACTTTTTTAATTGATTGTATTATAATAATATTGAAAGGAGCTGATAATCGGTGATTAAAGTTTTAAAAATATCTGCCGAAGGTCTTCCACTATGCGATGGAAAATGTGAAATCAACTTTATCAATACACAAAGAACAACCTCGAATGATACCGAAGGAATGTTTAAACTTTCTTCCTCAAACGCCAACAGGCTGTATACAAATAATATAGAAAGTTTTTTTGGAATCAATGCTTCTGGAAAGACCACAATTTTAAGGCTTATTTCTTTTGTTTTTTCTGTTTTAAACAACGAGCAAATAAATAATATAAAATACTGTGGAATACTTGGGGAAGGCAACGAGCAGAATGAGATTGTTTTTGATATTGTATTTGCGAACTGCGATACTGTAAACCTGCTGCACACAGTTATTAAATATGCAGATGAACACTATATAATAACTGAGGAATATATTAAGTCTAGAAAGTTGCTCGCATCTGACAACAAAACAAGCATCTTTGACTTTTCTTCGGCAACAACGATAATGAAAAGGAAAGATGACGAACAATACCTAGTAGACGATATGAGCATTATCGTGGGATACAAAAAAGCAGAAAAAACAACGATCGTATTTACTGATATGCTTGAAATCACAAATATAAACAGGCTCAAACTCTTAAAAGAATATCCTCTAAGCGTTCTATCTTATTTTGACTCCAAGATAGAATATATAAATACTAGGGAAATCAACGGAAAAACGGTTATATATCTTAAGTTTCGAGGAGAAAAAGAGAAAATTCTATATGATCTTGCAGAGCTCAATACCTATTTATCTTCAGGAACGATAAAAGGAATAAATATTTTTGGAAGAGCTATATCTCTTTTTGAAACTGGAGGATATCTTATAATTGATGAACTAGAGAATCACTTCAATCAGGAGATCGTGTCCACGCTAATAAGATTCTTCACGAACAAAAAAGTAAATCCACATGGAGCAACCCTTATTTTCTCCACACATTACTCCGAACTCCTTGAACGCATAAAAAGAAATGACTGCATTTATATTGTGGAAAACAAAGATAAAATCACAATAACTCCATTAAATGAACGAATACAGAGAAATGATGAAAATAAAGTGCAATCGTTTAAAAGTGGGCTCATAGGCAATACTGCTCCTTCATATGAAGCATATATCCAGCTCAAAAAAAGTATCATAAATAAGGTGGAGACAAAGCCATGACAGAAGAAGTATATATAGCCTGCATCTGTGAAGGAGCTGCAGAAGAAGCTATAATTGATATTTTACTTGATAATGATAAACTTATATTTTCAAGAAAAGATATGATTGAAGAGGACCCCATAAGATGCAGGGGCGCAAAAAACTTTGAACGAGAATACTTGAATAAAAGTTTTTCAAAGAAAATAAGGATATACCGCATTCTTGATTCAAAACGAGAAAAATTCAAGCTTAGTGATGCATATAAAGATAAAGTTGAGGTCATTAACGTCATCACCTCTCCCGAAATTGAGATGCTCGTTATTATCAGTGAAAATAAATATAATGAGTATAAAAAGTCGAAAGAAAAGCCAAGCATATACTGTGTGAAAAACTTGAAATTCAAAAATGTAAAGAGTGAGAAATTTATAACACACTATTTCTCGGATGTTACAAAGCTGATTTCTGCTATAAAAGAATATAGGCGTGTGTCAAAACCGGAACCTGAGTTCAAGTTTTTAAGCGATATACTTAAATAATAGGAAAACACCTTTGTTTGCTCTTGCCAAAATTAATATAATATAATGTTACATGGGAGCTATAAAGATGCATTCTATAAATGTCCACTTTGCAACTGACCTCCTACAAAATTAAAATCTTGCGTTTTGCCTATAATTCGACGAGTCACAAGATTTTCTGCTGATGTATTTTTGTGCAATGGTCACATTTTAAGTTGCTATCTTTTATGCATTTGTAACGAAATTTTATAGAAAGTTGTTTTTGTAAGTCCGAAATTTGACTATGTTTATAACTTAAGTTATAATTAATTATAGAAAGAAAACAACAATTAAGGTCTTTCACATATATAATAATTTGCTAAAAAAGCGGAAAGGAGTAATTATGAAAAGAGATATTAAAAAGATAGTAGCAGGCATTATTGCCTCTCTTATTATAACTTCAAATAATACGGTTGCCATATTTGCATCAAACAGCGAATATCTGGACGACGCAGCTAATGCATATATTGAACAGATAAAAGATCAGGATACGCTGACCAAGACAAAAAGCATTCTGAGTTATGCTTCCAAAATGGACGGCACAACCGAGAACTGCGTTACAGCAGCACTCAACGTATACAACTTATGTGAAGCAGCAGGAATAAGATGCCACGTTAGAACAAGCGCTAACAGTGATAGCTTTGGTGCTCAGAACCACGTTAACAACGTAATAGACGTTGACGGAACATCATATATCGCAGATGTAAGCATGGGTTCCAAGCATATTATTTTCTTTAAGGCAACAGAATACAAGTACTTTTACAAGGACACTGGTTTTTCAGACGGCAATTTCGTATACAGAACAGGCAGCGATGGTAATTACATCGTTTCTGAGTGTCTTAAGTGGGACTATAGTGACGTAGTTATTCCAACACAAACTGTCAATCCTTTAACCGGTGAAACAGTAAAAGTAACTGCAGTTGAACAAACAGAGTTCGTAGATTCAAAAGCAGTAAGGAACGTTACAATTCCTGACGAAATTGTAACGCTAAGAGAAAGAGCGTTTTATAACCTCAAGAGTCTTGAAAAGGTAACTTTGGGTACTGGCATCACAGCATTGCCAGCTCATTGTTTTGACGGCTGTGAAAAGCTTTCAGATATCAATCTTGACAACGTTATAAGCTATGATGATGAAAGCTTGACCGGAACGAGCCTCTCTAGCGTCACAGTGAATTGCAATGCAACATTTCTGGCAGGATCCTTTAATAGCAATAAGAGTCTCGTGTCAATAACTCTTCCAGACAATCTTATAAGCATTCCAAAATATATGCTGGCAGACTGCACCAATCTTGTGGATTTCAAACTTCCAACAGCAACAACTGAGATTAAAGATATGGCCTTTGCGGGTTGTACAAAGCTCGAACTAACAGTTCCGGATACAGTTGTGACTTTTGGAAGAAATTGTTTCGAAGATGTCAAAATGGTCTACTGCACATCCAACAGTGCCTGTGCTAAGTATTGCGAAGAAAACGGCGTAAAGTATAAGCTTACAGACGTTGCCCCACCGAATGCAAATGATTTTGAGGTAACTCTTTCTGAAGACTCTTTTGTATACAGTGGTTATGAGGAAAAGCCAGAGAATGTTACTGTATACTATAAAGGAAAAGAACTTTGGGGAGCAAGCCCATATGTGGATAATCCAGATTATTCGGTTCAGTATACGAACAATATAAATGCAGGAACAGCTTCCGTCGTTATAACCGGTATGGGTGAATATATCGGTACAAAGGTCGTTAACTATACGATCAATCCTCTTACTCTCACAAGCAAGAGCTCAAGAATAAACTTCGCCGACGGTTCAATGGGACAGTATAAATGTACTGGCTCAGAGATAAAGCCAAAGATCAATGTATTTGAGAATGGCCATGATACACGTCTGACTGAAGGCAAGGATTATACAGTATCCTACTCGGATAACATAAATGTAGGAACAGGAACTATAAAAGTAACCTTTATGGGTAACTATACAGGCTCCATTTCCAAAACATTTAAAATAACCCCAGCTCATCAGCACACATTTGGCTCTTGGAAAATAACAAAGGCCCCTACTTGCACAACTGACGGAGAGCAGAAGAGAAGCTGTACAAGTAAGGACTGCGGCTATTATACTGAAACAGCAACGATTCCAGCTAAGGGACATTCATATAAGATAACAAGTGAAGCTGATCCTTGCACCGGTGGTAAGGTAACATATACTTGTTCAAAGTGTGGTGACTCATATACAGAAGACGTTGCAGCTCAGGGGCATAAGTATGTTGATACGGTTGTTGCTCCAACTTGCACAACTGGCGGATATACACTTCACACTTGTTCTGTATGTAAAAAATCATACAAGGATAACGAAACTCAGCCAACTGGTCATAAGTATATAACTAATACAGTTGAAGCTACTTGTGAAACAGACGGATATACTGAAAAAAAGTGTTCTAATTGCGATTATTATACAAAAACCATTATTCCTAAGAAGGGACACACTCCTTCTTCCGAATGGACAGTAATAAAGCAGACTACTTGCGCTGAAGCTGGTGAGCAGGTAAGATACTGTACGACCTGTGGAAATGTCGCTGAAAAGCAGGAGATAGCAAAACTTGCACATACACCTGCAGACGAATGGATAATAACAAAACAGCCAACTTGTGCTGAGCCTGGTGAACAGGTAAGATACTGTACGATCTGTGGAGAGGTCGCTGAAAAGCAGGGTATAACAAAGCTTCCTCATACGTCAAGTGATTGGATAATCGATAAGGAAGCGGCTCCGGGTATAGCAGGCTCCATGCATACAGAGTGTACAGTGTGCCATGAAAGGCTTGAAACGGCAACAATACCGGCTCTTGCTAGGATAGATATAAGTGAAGCAGACGCTACGCTTTCAACGTCAATATATGAATATGACGGTGGATATATGAAGCCTGGCGTTGTTGTAAAGCTAAACGATACATTACTTGTCGCAGGTAAGGATTATACTGTATCATATATCAATAATAAGAAGGTTGGTACGGCAACCGTGATCGTTAACGGAATTGTACAGTATACTGGTTCTATTTCAAAGACCTTTACTATAAATCCTGCAAAGCAGAACATTCAGAAGATTGAAACCAGATACGGCGGTTTCTTTGTGGACTGGGCTCAAAAGGGAAGTGCTACTGGTTATGAAATTCAGTATGCGACAAACTATGGCTTTACAAACGCTGAAACAAAGAGACTTACGGCAAATAAGCCGGATACAGTCACAATAAGCGGTCTTTATCGTGGACGCAATTACTTTGTAAGAGTACGTTCTTACACTATTGTAAGAGGTTCTACATACTATGGAGAATGGTCTCCTATAAAGAACGTGGTAACAGCGTCCAAGAATATGTCTTCTGTGTCTATCTCAAATATTTCTACCAAGAGTTTTACCGGTAAGGCTATTGCACAGTCAGCAAAGCTCAAGTATAAAAGAAGCACACTAAAAAACGGCAGAGATTACACGGTTTCATACAGCAGCAATAAGAATGTTGGCACAGCTACTATTAAGTTTACTGGCAAGGGCGCATATGGCGGTGTTGTAACTAAGACCTTTAAGATAAACCCTGCAAAGCAGAATATACAGAAGCTTAAGTCAAAGAGCAGATCATTCTTTATCGACTGGGCTCAAAAGGGAAGTGCTACTGGTTATGAAATTCAGTATGCGACAAATTCCAAGTTCAGCGGAGCTAAAAAGGTAACTGTTACAAACAACAAGACCGATAAAAAGACCATTTCCAAGCTGAGTGGCAAGAAAAAGTATTACGTTCGTGTAAGGTCCTACACAACTGTAAAGGGTAAAAAGTACTATGGTGCATGGTCCTCTACAAAGAGCGTCACTACTAAGAAATAACGCTTATTTCCTAATATTCTCCTTTATTATATTTTTAGGGTATGGGTTTTCGGACTCATACCCATTTTTCTTCATATACAAAGAAAAGCGGCACCCTCTTTTCAGAGGATGCCGCTTCTTATCTTATTTTTCGTTCCAATACATTTTTAGATAGTTTTCAGTTTCACTACAAAAAAACTACGCAAGATATTTTTTAGTGTGTTCTGTCTGCTTAAATAGAAGTCTGCCATCAGGCAATCTCTTGATATAAAGAACAAGAGGCATAGGTGTTTCGTCAAGCAATCCCAACCCTTTTCTAACGCTTTCACTATCGGGGTCAAAATACTGTAAAAACAGATCGTCTTTACCCCAGCATTGAGAAAGACTCTTTGCTTTTTCAAAGCTATATCCATTTTTGTCGCAAAAGTTTTTTATTTCCTGTGACCAGTCGTCAAATCTCTTACACATAGTATCACCCTTTCTCAAACGTGCGGAAATTTCCTTTGGAATCATAGATAACGCTACTGTTCTGTGAGAAGCATTTCAGTATCTCTTTATCACCTGTTGACGGCATCATAACGTTTATATCTATCCCGGGGTGCGTATGACCACTCCAACGATAGCCATGAGCTGCAAGTTTTTTAGCCTGTTCGATATCAAGATTTACCATTAAGGAATTACCACGAATTATGAGTCTATCCTTGCCCTTTGTGAACAATGCAAACTCATCTCCTGTGTGAGCAGTCAACGCCGAAAGATCAGCCATATTAACGCTTTTCTTATCGACTATTACTTTGCTGTCAAACTCAGAAAGCTTTTCGAGTAGATCCTTCTGGCGATTATTAAGTTCAACACCAAAAGTAAGAACAGCGTTTGGATTGCCCTTGCCTGTATGTTTCTGCTCAATAGGCAATTCAATAGGTTTTTCTATTGAATTTATCATTATATTTTCCACTACCTTTCTATCATTATACCTCTTTTCAGAGGCTTCTGTCAAGTCTATTTTTTCCTCTGTCGCTGACCTCAACAAAAGAAAAAGGTCAACAAAAAAGAGGGCATCTTATATTTAAGACACTCTCTATACTAAAGACCTATTAACTTGTACTTATATTATATCGCATAGCCGAAAAATTGTCAAGAAGGGAGGGGTGATATGTTTCTTAATCCGTATCTTTTTTCAATATTGCCAAGTATTCAGAATACGCAAAAACCTTATTTCTAGCAGAGTTAGTTGTTTCAACTAATATGTTAAGATCTTGGAGCTTGTTGATAACATTTGCAACAGTATTATAACTTACTTTTAATTCATTAGCGGTACGCTTTTTCTCAATAATAGGGTGCTTTTCGATATAGTCAAATAGAAGCCTGACATTATCTTTTTGGCGATTCGTTTTCGGCAATTTGGCAATATTTTTATTATGCAAGTCCGATAACTGTTCTATCGTTTCCGTAGAATCTTTTGCAGCAGCGGATACAGCCTCAAGAAAAAAAACTACCCATTGTTCATAATTTCCTGAGCGGCGCACTTCTGAAATTCTATCATAATATTCGACTTGATTTTTCTTTAAAAAATATGATATATATATTGCAGGGCAGGAAAGCCTTTTTTGTTCTATAAGATAAAGCAATATCAGCAGCCTACCAACTCGACCATTGCCGTCTAAGAACGGGTGAATAGTTTCAAACTGATAGTGAATAAGTGCCGCTCTGATGAGCGTGTCATATTCATCATTTTCCTCATTTATATACTTTTCAAGGTCTGACATAGCGGTTATCATATCATCTTTGTTAGGAGGGATATATCTTGCGTCTTTTAAAGCACAATTAGCCGGACCGATCCAATTTTGAGATGTACGAAATTCACCTGGATTTTTGTCCTCGCCTCGCACACCTTTCATAAGTTCTTGGTGTGTCTCACGCAACAAGCGACAACAAATTGGAAGCGTTTCAAGCCTTTTTAAAGCATAGTTTGTTGCTTGCACATAATTTATAACATCTGCTACATCCATATTAACATTTGTATCTGCTTCAGGGTCTAAAACATCATCGAGTGTACACTGCGTTCCTTCAATTTGAGAAGATATTAGAGCTTCCTTTCTAACATACATTGAAATGAACAATTCGGTGTTTGGAATGTATTTGGCAGCAGCATTCAATTTTGCCAGTTCTCTATTAGCTTCAATCAATTTTGATAACATATCATCACTTATCTCAAGTGGGGGAATAGGTGGCAAAGGATTAGGCTTAAAACTTAAATAACTTGAATCACCACTTAAATTAGTGATATGTTTTCCAGCTCTGTTCATAATAACCTCCATACTTTTTGAAATAACTATATATATTATATGCTTTTTATTTCAAAAAGTCAACACTTTTTGAAATAAAAGTGTTGCCCTGATACTTTTATTTCAAAAACAAATTTTGGATTTTAAAAAATTAAAAAAAATCTCGAAAAAAAGCTTGACAAACAATTTATTTTGTGATATTATACGAGTATAGGAAAAAAGTATCTTAAAAACAGCAGTTCTTATAGATTTTAAGGATTGTAGGATGTTTAACAGATCACAAGTGCAAAATAGTATACGAACATATTGCGGCTTTCTATAAGTCCCAACAATATTTTTCATATATAAACTAGCTCTTCTGATGTTGTTCATCCAGAAGGGCTTTTTTCTTTGCAAAAAAATTTGAAAGGAGCTTTTATATATGAAAGCAATGTTAAGAAAAGCAGTAGGCGATGTAAAAAACAAAGGTGAAAAGATAGGTGTTGTTGGAGCTTCAAACAGTGGAAAAAGCACTACTCTAACGGCAATAGCAGAATCTTCAGGAGTACAGGAATTACTTGGAATGAGAGAAGCACACGGTAAAGGAACTACAATTTCAGCTGAAATTGTGGTTACAAATCACCCTCAAATACCAGAGGAAAAACTCATCATAGCAGGGCAGTTGTGCAAAGCAGCTCGCTCAGATCCTAATATCAGCGATGATAATAATTTGGTAGGAAAGGTTTTGTATGACTCGGCTAAGAATTCTGAAGAAACAACGGACTTTGCTCGAAAAGTTATAAAGGCACTAAAGTCAAATATGAAAACGCCTTCGAATGACTCTTTAGCATACAAAATCAGCGGGTTTGTAAACACAGCAGAAGGAAATGAAAGGTTTGAAGAATGGGCAAAAAGCTTCAGGGATGATCAAATCGCTGCTATTAGAGGAGCATATAACAAGGCAAATAGCATAAAAGGGTCAGACAAAGTTCAACTCTTCACTAATGACATTAGCTCTGATTCTCTTTTGAGAAGTGTAATAGATGCATTCTGGGATATTGTCGAGACTGCTATAAATATGGATTACAACATTCTGTTCAACCTCATCTCTGTTCACGCCGAAGGCGAGATAGATGAGCATGGGCTCTTTACTGTTTGTCTATCTGAAGCTGACAAGGACAGTGAATTGTCCCAAAAATTATTAAAAAGTGAAAATGGCTCAATGGAGTACCTGATGAGAGATTTTACTCTTATCTACAGAGGTCAAGAAAGCCTATTTAAGCCAGATACTTCCGATCAGTTTACTGTTGCTGAAGTCGATGGAGAGGATATAAAGTGCATACATCTGGTAGATACCAAGGGGTTGTTCCATTCAGAGGGGGCAAAGGCATCTACTGAGGCAGAGCGGATCGTTGATATTCTTTCTCAGTATCATATAGGTACGCTTATCTGTGTTTTTAACTCATACATAACAAATGATGAAAAACACAGCAAGGAAGCAATAGATGAGCTTGTGAAAAGCATTAACCGCAATATAGATATTTATTGTTTTCACACACACTTGGACGATTATCTGAGAAATTACGCAAATAGTCACAGCCAGCCTGCGAAGCGCACAAGTCGATTTGGAGGCTGTTCCAGCTCCACGTTAATAGATTGGGATAAAATGTACAACGCAGTTGATGCGGAGCAAAATGACTCGTTCAATGAAATAAACGCAGCCATTAAAAACAGTGGGCTCAAGAGGAAACCACAGTTGATAAAACGTTACGCCATAGGCTTATCAATAGACCCAAACAATGGAGTGGATCAGTATCTTGGAAGCAAGGGCTATACATATGATGAAACCCTGCCTAAACTCTTTGCTGACATCAATGAGCGTATGAGGGCTGCCGGAAAAAAGTTTAAAATAACGAATGATTTGCCGGAAGCAGTAAGCTTGAAAGCAGATCAACCATTGCAGGGACTTTCGATTTTATATCAAAATCTTCTGGAGTGCGAAAACACTTGCGATCAATTCAGACTCTATTCATCTACAGTAAGGGCCTCTGTTAATAAGTGGCTAAAAGCAGGAAATGTCCATAAGGCATCTGTGGCAACAAATAATCTGGGCTACAAAACCATAACGACAATATTTGTGCAGCAAATGAGGAATATAGTTATGCCCCTTCTTAATAACGTTCAATTTGATACACAATTTCTCACGGCAACGTTCACTGCTGAGGAAACAGAACGATTCAAGGAAGCATTTATCGAATATCTTAAGGAAACACAGACGTTTGGTAGAATATTTGCCGAGCAAGTCGGCAATGAATCTTATAGTTATGGCTATAAGCAAGAGGAAGGGTACAAGCTACAATACAAGCGCTTTTACGACATGCTGAGATTCACTCGAATGAGTTATTTCCCGTCTGATAAGAGCGTAAATATCGACAACAAGCCGCTTTCCGTACAAAATAAGGAACCAGCCAAGACACTGAAGGAGATACTTGAACGTTCATTTAAGATTTGTCTTGAAAACTTTGTAGATACTAAATGCATAGTTACATACTAAAATTCAAAAGGGAAGCCCCACTGGGAGCTTCCTTTTTTTTGCTGATACCATTAAAAGTTTTCGTCTCTTGTGAAACAACAAAAAAATGAGAAGATATTTCAACTTCCTTGTGGATTTCATTTTAATCCTACCTATAGGTAGGATTAAAACTCGAAAATCTATTCACTGATATGCATAATAAGAAGCGACACCCTCTTTTCAGAGGATGCCGCTTCTTATCTTATTTCTCATCCCAGTACTTATCCACATACTTTTCGGCATCTTCCTGTGCCAGCTCATACTGTTTCAGCACAAGTGAGATAGTCTGTTCTTTTGTTTGACCTAGTTCTCGGGCGATTAAAACAGCCCCTCTAACGCCCTCTTCAAAACCTTCGTCATGGATGCACTTTTCATCACGTTCACTAAAACTTGTAATACACAAAAGTTCCACCTCCGATTTGTTTTTTCTGAGAAATCTCTTTATTGCAAAGCTTTCAGGCATTTCAGTGATAGCTATATCCACAGCTTCTTTTATACCCATTTCTTTGCTTAGAGTTTGAACAGTTCCAACGTCCATTGCTTGTTTTCCTCGTTGCCAAATATATAGCAGAACAGCTTATCTTTAACCTCTCGGTTCACGCTTGCAGTGTCCATTTAGGGAGCACTCCTTTCTATTATTATACCTCTTTGCAGAGGCTCCTGTCAAGTCTATTTTCCCTCTGTTGCTGACCTCAACAAAAGAAAAAGGTCAACAAAAAAAGAGAGCATCTTATACTTAAGACACTCTCTACTGAAGACATATTAACTTGTATTTACATTATATAGCATCTACCTAGCTTTGTCAACTATACAAAGGTGATTTCCGCCTTTGGGGATGACGCAAAGGCACTAGCTTCAATATTTTTTACCTTATCCGAGATAAATATTTCTTTTATATTTTTACATTCCTTAAAAATATCTCCTTTAATGTTTCTGGCTGATAGCCATTCGATCTTTTTCAAATCGTTGCAATAAGCAAAACAGCTTTGAACAACTGCAGTTTCTTTGTTTAATGTTACAGAGATCAGGCCGCTTTTCCCAAATGCCTCTTGTTCAATTTTTTTAATGCCTGCAAAATCAAAGTTTGTTAAATTCGGACACATATAAAAACAATAGGAAGGAATTGCATTGCATTTGCAGTTCCATGTGACGGATCGTAGTCCGTTACATCTACTAAATGTTCCAGTTGATATAATTACTATGTTTTTTGGCAAGGAAACCTCTTGTAGTCCGCTTCTCCAAAATGCATATCTTCCAATTTCTTTAATGCTCGAAAAATCGAATTGCGTTAAATTCGGGCACTCAGAAAAACAATGGGCAGAAATTGCATCGCATTTGCAGTTCCATGTGACGGATCGTAGTCCGTTACATCTACTAAATGTTCCACATTCGAGAATTTCTATGTTTTTTGGTAAGCAAACCTCTTGTAGTCCGCTTTCTCTAAAGGCATATTGTTCGACCTTTTTTATGGCCGAAAAATCAAAATGTTTTAATTTGGTACACCTATAAAAACAATAGTCAGGAATTGCATTGCATTTGCAGTTCCAAATGGCTGATTTAAGATTTTTACACTCTGAAAAGGCTTGCTTTCCCAATACCTTTATATTTTCCCCTATTTTAATTCCTGTAATAGAAGTAGATTCAAAAGCCTTTGCTCCTATCGCAGTTACAGGCATGCCGTTTATTGTTTCAGGTATAACGATAGACGTATCTGATACGCCTTCTTTCAAACCTGTTATTATAATTTCTCCGTTATACTCTGAATATTTGAAAATTTTATCCGTAGTTTTTCCTCCTTTTTTTGATTATGCAACAAAAAAAGAGTCCAAAACACTTAACGCACTCTGAACTCTCAATTATTTGCTATGCCTTTATTATATCACTCCAGCTTAGCTTTGTCAATCCTCATATGAAAGAGATTTCCGCATTAGGGGAAGACGCAAAGGCACTAACTTCAATATTTTTTACATTATCCGAGATGAATATTTCTTTTATATTTTTACAACTCTCAAAAATATCGCCTTTAATACTTCTTGCTGAAAGCCATTCGACTTTTTCCAGATTGCCACAATAAGCAAAGCAGCTTTTGCCAACTTCTGTTCCTTTGTTTAATGACACAGAAGTGAGACCGCTGCATGCAAAGGCTTCCTTCCTCAGCTTCTTTATATTTGAAAAGCAAAATTGTTTTAGAGCAGAGCAGTCATAAAAGCATTGTTCTGGAATCTCATTGCATTCACAGTTCCAAACTACTTTTTTAAGCTGTGAACAATACGCAAAAGCACTATCAGATACATTTTCAATAATTTGGGGCAAATAGATCTCATTCAGGCCGCTATTAAAAAATGCGCTGCCTTGAATATCTTTTATTCTTGAAAAATCAAATTGAGTCAGGGCAAAACATTCGGCAAAGCAATCCACCGGTATTTTGTCACAACTGCAGTCCCACACTACATCTTTTAGTTGTTCGCATCCTGCAAAAGAACCTACTGATACATTTTCTATGCTCTGAGGCAATTTAATTTTTTGCAAGCCACTTTCAGAAAAAGAACATAGGCCAAGTTCTTTTATATTAGAAAAATCAAATTGCGCCAAAGCCGAACAATTGGAAAAGCAATAATCGGATATTTTATCGCTATTGCTGTTCCAGATGACGTATTTTAGTTCTTTGCACTCAGAAAAGGCTTTTCCTCCTATTGTCTTTATATTTTTTCCGATTTCGATATCTGTAATTGAGCTTTCTTTAAAAGCTTCATCGGCTATTTCTGTTACGGGCATGTTATCTATTGAGTCGGGAATCACAATAGAAGTATCGTGCACGCCTTTTCTTAACCCAGTTATTATTATTTCTTCGCCTTTCTTTCTGTATTCAAAAATGTTATTCAATGTTCCTTTCCTCCTTCTTTATAGATTATACAACAAAAAAATTCAGAGCACATCATCATAATGTACTCTGAACTCTTATATATTTGTTTTCTATGTGCTCATTATATCACTCCAGCTTAGCTTTGTCAATCCTCATATGAAAGAGATTTCCGCATTAGGGGAAGACGTAAAGGCGCTTACTTCAATATTTTTCACCTTATCAGAAATGAATATTTCTTTTATATTCTTGCACTCCTCAAAAATATTTCCTTTGATATTTTGATCTGATAACCATTCGACCTTTTTCAAGTCGTTGCAATAAGCAAAACAGCCCTGATCAACTGCAGTTTTTTTGCTTAATGTTACAGAGGTTAGACCGCTGCCCTTAAAAGCACATGTTCCAATTTTTTTGATGCTTGAAAAGTCGAATTGCGTTAAATTCGAACATCTAACAAAACAATAGATAGGAATTACATTACATTTGCAGTTCCAAATGACAGAGCTTAGTTTTTCACACCCGTAAAAAGCCCATCCTGAAACAACTTCTATATTTTCTGGCAAGAAAACCTCTTTCAAACCGCTCTCTGAAAATGCAGCACGGTCAACTTTTTTTATGCCTAAAAAATCGAATTGCATTAAATCCGAGCACCCCAAAAAACAATTGGTAGGAATCACATCACATTTGCAATTCCATGTAACAGAGCTTAGTTTTTCACACATATAGAAGGCCTTTTCTCTTATTTCCCTTATATTTTTACCTATTTTGATGTCCATAATAGAAGTAAAACTAAAAGCCTCTGGTCCTATCTCAACCACAGGCATGCCGTCAATTGTTTCAGGAATAACAATTGAGGTGGTGGCTACGCCTTTTTGCAACCCGGTTATTGCTATTTCTTTGCTTATAATCTTGTATTTAAAAATATTATTCAAAGATCCTAACCCCTTTCTTCAAATTATCTTTTTTACACAAAAAGTGGAGCTCCCTAAAGAGCACCACTTTTACATCACATTTGCGCAAGCTGGTTGATAACGTTTTTCACTTCATCAAACATTTCTTTCGTTGTCCATTTGCACCCATAAGGGCAAAAATTTGCCTCATAATCACCCGGATGCAGATAGTCCCAACCGATCCAATGACCGTCTCTGAAATTTTCAACGTTGCCCCTCAAGATTCCGTCTGTTGCAATATGCGTTATGCCGCCGTGGCAGCAAATGCTTTCAATATTCGGATCGAATTCATCATATATATAATATAGCTTATGGTCTTCTGGAATTTGAACATAGGCGCAAGGATGGGTTCCAAATGAGACTATCGCATACTGATAGTTCTTATATGTTCCCTCAGAAAGCATTTCGACAGGAATGCTTCCAGAGCGTATTTTTTTGTATATCATTTCTTTCATAATTTTTTCTCCTTTCAAAAAGAAAGCCCAAAGCACATTATAATGTACTCTGGACTTATAACTAATATTTTATACGCTTATTATATCATGTATCGCTTGCTCTGTCAAGACCGCCGGCTATACTTTTGCATATCACATCAGACAATACAAAAGTATATTCTGTCTGCATTCAAAGTATTGCTAAGGAAAAGCAGCATTTCATATTCTGAAACCAAGAAAACAGGGGATTTACCGTCTACATATCTGTCTCTTCCAAAAAGCTCATTGTGTTTTGCAAAAGGCTTAATAGTTTCATATTTTGAAAACTTATAATTACAAGTTAAATTATAACTCACAAGATTATACAAAAAACCAATTCTAAGCACATCTTCTGGAATCTCTCTGTAGTTAATCTCAAAATGGTCGTCGTTAAGAAACGTCATACTTATATCACCAACGGAAGGAAAAGCAACATGCGAATAGCCATAACCGTCTGAACATTTTTCAAAGATCTCTATGCCTTTTTCCTTTTTCACAGCTTCCCACAAAGGGATAGAACGGATCTCCTCCAATTTTTCTCCGTTGCTGTAGATATCATCATATCCAACCACATCAAAACAGTTTATCCCATTCATCACTCTGTACATTTTCCCTTTATATACTGTCGGATAAGTATATCTCCAAAGCGGATCTCCGTCAGCGTCTACAAAAGACTCAAGTATCAAGTGGGCCTCTGTGGGCGGTGATGTATGGGCTATCAAATCATATACCTCGTCAAGATTTACAAATGAGGCTTGATAAGAATATACATTCGTGTATTCTTTATTGATTATCTCAAGAGCTTCCGCTTCGTTCTTTACAAGCCTTTTGCGAATTGCATTTCCATACAAGAAATCGACATATATCTTGTATGGAAAATATTTTCCGGTGGTATCAGTATTTATATACGGACCGTCTTTTTCTTCCGATAACATAACACATTTCAATTTCCCTTTGAAGTGTCTTTCAATGATACGTTGCATAGCTATTCTCGCCGCAGATGTTGGACTTTCGATATTAACCCACAACGCATCGTTAATGAGCAGCAAATCTATTATGCTGTTCTTATCGACATCTATCATTTCACTTGGAAAAAACACAGATGCCGGTTTTCCAAATTTGCCTTTATAAGATAAACAAAGTCTCTTTTTTAGTGTTTCCAATGAATCATTATTGCCATATATGACAAATTTCGTATAATAATCATCATGCTTTGACATATATATTCCTCCTCTTTTAAAAATAAAAAAAGTTCAGAATACACAATGTACTCTGAACTTTAATGATTATATCTCATACAATGAGTATAACATATGCTTTAAACTTTGTCAAGTTTACTTGATCCCCCGTTTTGCCACAGAACGGACAATACCATATTTTTTCGATTTGAGCAATTCTCACGCAAAAAGATTTAGTCATAAAACGCTAAACGTAACATTTTGTGAATATTTTTGATTTACTATTGACACAATATGATTGTAATGCTATAATCTTTACTAAGAGGTGAATTAATGTGAATAGACCAATTATGAAAATCTCGTATATTGAGATTAATAATTTTAAGAATGTGAGAAGAGGACGGATTAATATTGGACTTGATGATATTAAAAGTTCTAATATCATCGGAATATACGGACAAAATGGTTCTGGAAAAACGGCATTAATTGATGCCTTATCGCTGTTGAAATTTGTGCTTTGCGGTCAGCCTATTCCAGAAGATTACTGCAACTATATTAACAATGAATCAGATTATGCGTCTTTTGTTTATAAGTTCCTTATTAAGTTGCAAAACGGCTCAAACGTACAGGTAAGATATTCGTTTGCCATAAAAAAAGAAAAGAGAGTAGTTAATACTAATGTTTTGCTTAAAACAAGAAATGGTCAATTTCTCAACACCAGCGACGGCAACCCTTTACTTGCACCTAAGAAGGTCGATTCGTTTAGAATTATCGTGAAGGATGAATGTCTTGCATATCTTATATTAGATGAAGATAACGGTCAACGAATGAAAAATCTTATTTCTACTGTGAATGCAAAAATCTTTTTGCCGAAAATTAAGTATGACCTTTTGATTGGTGATGATGAGAATGATTATTTGGAACTTCTTACGTCTAAGAGGGTTTGTGCTGCAGAGTCACGATCTTTTGTCTTTTCTCCAGAATTGCTGAAGAAAATAGGGGAAAAAAATAACAATTCTAATGATTCCAAAAATCTAATTTTGTCCATTATCGAATCAATCGTCATATTTGGCAATCACGAATTATTTGTAATAAACACATCTAATCACGCATTAATTAGCCTTAATGCATTGCCTATGTCATTTAGATATGACAATGATAAAGATAGGCAAAGCTCTGTCGGATCTATTGCATTGCCGCTTGATAAGCCTGCTGCTATTCCTAACGAACAATTATCCTTAGTTGAAGACATTGTTTCTAATATGAATATAGTCTTAACGGCTCTAATACCTGACCTCACCATCAGCGTTAAAGTTATTGGAACCGAGCTTGCCCAAGACGGATCCAGCATAAAAACTATTGAACTTGTTTCTCACAAAAACTCAGAAGATATCCCCTTGAGGTATGAATCAGAAGGAATAAAGAAGATTATCTCTATTCTTCAGCTCCTCATTGTGGTATATAATCAGCCATCCATAACAGTAGCTATTGATGAGCTAGACGCTGGAATATTTGAATATTTGCTCGGAGAACTTATGCAAATACTTGATAGAAATGGAAAAGGACAAGTGATTTTCACTTCCCATAATCTTAGACCGTTAGAGATGCTTAACAAAAACTCTCTCTATTTTACTACAACAAATCCCTTTAATAGATATGTTAGGATGCAGCACCTTAGGCCAAATAACAATCAGAGAGATTTTTATTATAAGAGCATTTTATTGGGTGGACAGGACGAGAATCTCTATGACCCTACTGATAACTCAGTTATTTCAATAGCTTTTAGAAAGGCTGGTAGACATGTCTAAAAAGAAAGTTGTATTTGTTCTTGTAGAAGGACCGTCCGATGAAACTGCGTTAGCACCTTTTTTCAAAACATTATACGATCCAAATGAGGTTTATGTCTATGTCGAAGGAGGTGACATTACATCTCAAACAGATGTAACGTCGGGGAATATTATAAATAAGGTTGCTTTTCGTGTGAAAGATTATGCAAAAAAACACAAAATTCACAATACTGATTTTGAACGAATAATACACATAGTAGATACAGACGGCACATTTATTCCTGGAGATAAAGTCGAATTTGATAGTTGCTGTCAGAAAACACACTATGAGCTTGAATTCATAAAGACAGCAAATGTGAACCGCATTCTGTTAAGAAATCGAAATAAGAAGAATAACGTATCAAAACTTGTTTCAGTTAATCATATTTGGGAAATTCCATATAAGGTCTATTATATGTCCTGTAATCTTGATCATGTATTGTATAATAAGCTTAACAGCACCGACGATGAAAAAGAATTTGATTCACTTGATTTTTACGAAAAATACGAAAATGATTATAAGGGTTTTGTAGATTTTCTCTGTAATTCAGATTTTTCCGTGAATATGTCATATAAAGACTCTTGGAAATACATTGAGCAAGGTTTGAATTCCTTAAACAGGCACACAAATGTGAATTTGTGTTTTGCTCCCAATAGTACAGTATAAAGAACTCAAAAAAATTCGGCAGTTCTGGCCTGCATAGAGAGGAGAAAGTAGATGTCCGCATATGAGAAATACATAATATATTGAGACGATAAGGCTCTTAACGATTTAAAAAAAATAGAATTTCTTTGGAGAAGGATAGATATCTCGAAAACCTATTGAAAGACTACTCTATAGATCCTAGCATTGTGGATAAGAAATGTAAAATTGTATTTATCACTCAGACTAAAGACTTTATTATGTTTAGAGTAAATTCAGCAATACATTAAGCGCTGATAGAGTGTATTTCATAGTTAGGAAGTGACCATATGAACCAATTTATTAAAGAAAACATAGATCCTAAACTCGCAGAGTTTTATGATAAGCATTATACAGTGTTAAATTGGGACCTGCTTAATGATAAAAAATACACTTATCTGGGGAATAAAGAAACAAAAGTATGCCGCTTTTGTGGAAAAGATGAATTCAATGGAGCAACCTTCAAGAAGTTGGCACACGCATTTCCTGAAAGCATTGGCAATAGATGCCTTGCAACGTATTATGAATGTGATAAATGCAATGAAAAATTCGGAAAAACTATAGAAAATGATTATGCGAATTATATGAAATTCTATCATTCTATTTCTGGAATACATGGAAAGAAAAAAATACCAGAGTTTATTAGCAATGATAACAAATCCAAATCCGTTTGGGTAGATGATAAATATATATTGACAGATACCAATGAGCATTGTCATTGTTTAATAAAAGGCAACTCCATTTTATACCAATCAACTGTACCTACACATACACCAATGGCTGTTTTTAAGTGTTTCGTCAAAATGGCTATCTCAGTAATGCCTGAAAATAATTTAAAACAATTTGCAAAAACCATTGAATGGATTTGCAATAAAAAGCACGAAAACATTTTTGAAAATAAGAAACTACTTTGTCGCTATGAAATGATACCGGGCTACACTATTGAATACCCTTGTTATTTTCTTTACCAACGAAAAGGTCCAAAGTCTCTTGCTATTTATCCATACATGATATTCCATCTCACCTATGGCAATTTCTCGTATATGATTGAAGTGCCGACCCAAGAAGACTTACATCAAAGCATAGACAAAATTAAATTTCCACCGATTCCTTTTAAATCATCATCGGCCGGAATACTAGACCTAACATCAAACAAACCTGTTAGTGATTTGCAACAAACTATGTTATTTCACTTTGATTCTAGTGAAGAAACCAGCATCGAACATTTACCTGAAAAAGTAAAGAATGCTGCATTGATTAAAAAGTAGCAAGGTGAAAGTATCATATTAACGAAAAATCAAGGAGAAAAAATATGCAGATAAAATCATTCAAAGCTACCAACTATGGCCCACTTGAAGATCTGGAACTTCATTTTTCGTCAGATATGAATAATATCTCTTTGCCGCACGGGGCCGGCACTACTACCATTCTAAAAACTATGTACTCAATAGTTGAGTCTACACGAGAAACAACAGTTAAGGAAAAAAGGCGACTGCTAAATGAAAAGCTTATAAGCGTATTCCCAATAACTACCCACTCGATAGGAAAGTTGATAGCTCAAGATAGTGTTTTCGCTGAGGTTGAACTTGAACACAGTAAAGGGGTATGTAGTTTTGCTCTTAGCAGAAAAATCAAAACCATACAGCCTGATATAACTTCAAGTGACGAGGAGTTCACATCTCTATATATTCCTTCTCGAAGCGTGATAGAGTATGCAAAAGATATATGTGGACTGTACCCAGAATATCATATTAATATCTCAAGTGCAACATATGAGCTCGCACGGCATATACTTGGCCCCCACAGAAACCTGTCACCGAGCAGCTTTGAAATAAAATTATTAAGGCGGCTAACAGAGCTATTGAACGGAACTCTCGAGTATGAAGGTGGAATATTCTACCTCAAAAGAGGAAAATACAAGTTGGAAATGAGCTTGTGTTCTGAAGAAGAAAAGAAAATAGCTCAGTTATATCAGCTTATCCGAAATGGTTTCTTTCTCCCGGGCACGATCGTGTTTTGGGATGATTTTGATAGAGGATTAAGAGAAACCATAAAAAAGCAACTTTTGAATATTCTTTTAGAGATATCTCACACAGGCGTTCAGATCTTTCTTGGACGTTGTGACAATTAATATGATTCTTTCTTGACAAAGAGAAAGGTGATGTGATAAAATGTAATTGGAAGCCCTGTGATACATACACTGGTAGCAGCTTCAGTCCTCTTTTGAGGTTTTGGAGTAGTGTAAATTCATAGGGTAGTAAAACAGACGCTGTTCGGCAATGGATCAGTTTCACGTTTTGGAGTAGTGTAAATTCATAGGGTAGTAAAACAACAAGTAGTCGGCTGATTAGTTAGTTTCGGTTTTGGAGTAGTGTAAATTCATAAGGTCGTAAAACTTAATACAAAGAAATGAATATTTAAGATGCAGTTTTGGAGTAGTGTATTTGCGAGACTTTTGCGCCGGTAGCAACTTCAGATGCCTATTTGAACATTTGAAGAGGTGCAAAATCGCAGGGTAGTTGAACAAATTTGCACAAGCATGGCACTCAATATGTTTTTCTGAAAAAAGGGACGTGATATAATAAAATGCAATTGAATGTTCTGTGATACATGCACTGGTAGCAGCTTCAAATATCCTCTTTTGAGGTTTTGGAGTAGTGTAAATTCATAGGGCAGTAAAACCCAATGGGGAATACTTATTAATGTCATTTGGTTTTGGAGTAGTGTAAATTCATAGGGCAGTAAAACCAAGGAAAGCAAACACCAGTACAAGATTTGGTTTTGGAGTAGTGTAATTTCGTGCATTTTGTGCCGGTAGCAACTTTAAATGCCTATTTAAGCATTTGAAGAGGTACAAAATTGCAGGGTAGTTGAACAAACTTGCACAAATATGGTAGTCAATATGTTTTCGACAAAAGGGAGGCGATATGATAAGATGCAATTGAAAGTCCTGTGATACATGCACTGGTAGCAGCTTCAGTCCTCTTTTGAGGTTTTGGAGTAGTGTAAATTTACAGGGTAATAAAACAACCATAAGATCTATGGCATTTATCAATTCGTTTTGGAGTAGTGTAAATTCATAAGGTAGTAAAACTATTTTCTATATTATATCACTAATCAGAGGTTTTGGAGTAGTGTAATTGCGTGCATTTTGCGCCGGTAGCAACTTTAGATGCCTATTTGAGCATTTGAAGAGGTGTAAGATCGCAGGGTAGAAAAAACTGAATTTCACATATATACCATATCACGCTTTGTTTTGGAGTAGTGTATACAAAAAATATATCAAAATAGAAGAACCATTTAGATATGTGTTCTTCTATTTTTTTGCATAAATTTCAATGGCTATTTTTGTAAGAAAACACAAAGATTCGTATTTTTGTTGCCAATGTATTGAAATCTGTGGAATTGTCAAGAAATGTGCAGTCGGAGAATACCCAAAATCATGGATAGGCAGGATTCAGGCGGCGTGATGAGCCAGCCCTGTTGAAGTTCTTAGTGCCACAGGTGGGAGACCGCCTTCGTTGAAGCTGTTGATCCTCTGAGTGTTGTAGTAGCCGAAGATATAACGGAAGATGACAGTTTTGACCTCTTCACGCTTCATTCTGTAGGTCGGTATCTGATACAGCTTTTCTTTTTTCAGTGTGGCAAAGAAGCTTTCCATACGGGCATTATCATAGCAGTGAGCAGTACCGCTGAGGCTCTGGATGAGCCCGTTTGTTACAAGTTCACTGCGGAAGGCATAGCTTGTGTACTGGCAGCCACGGTCGCTGTGAAGGACAGTTCCATCGAGTCTGCCATACTTCTCACGCAGCTGTTTTACGGTGTCTATGCAGAGTTTCTTCTTCATGTTGTCACGCATTTCAAGAGCGATGATCTCGCCGTTGAAGCAGTCGAGGACAGGCGAAACATAGAGTTTTCCGTCTGCACACTGGACCTCGGTAATATCTGTCAACAGTTTCTTCAGTGGCATATCTGCACTGAAATTTCTCTTGATCAGATTCTCTCTGTTCTGAGTTTCAGTATCAGCTTTTGTGATACCGTGAGGTCTGCGATGTCTGTGGATAAGCCCGACTTCGCTCATAGTCCGGTATACTGTTCTAAGGCTTACATGAGTGCCACGCTGAGCAAGAGCTGCCTGAATCCTCCTGACACCGTAATTCTTATTGTCAGGATGCTCTGAAAGAATTTCCTGTATTTTGACCAGAAGAAGCTGCCTTACACCGGGCTTGCCCTGATTCCTGAGCCAGCGATAATAGCCTGATTCGCTGATTTTCAGAAATCTGCATATTGCTTTCGCTCCGTACTTGTTACGGAACTCATTGACGAACAGGTGACGTTCGCTTGTCTTTACTTCTTCCGGTCTTTTGCGAAAAAACCGAGTGCGTCCTTGAGGATATCATTCGCTTTGCGAAGCTCGGCATTTTCACGTTCAAGCTCCGTAATACGCAGTTTTGCTTCGTCATCTGTCATCTGATACTTCTTAGCTTTGACAGCGGCATTTCGCTTTGTACGCCAATCAGACAGTGTGTAATACTGGATACCTAACTGCTGAGCAGCCTTTTTCAGTCCAATCTCATCCGAGAGCTTTAATGCTTCTTCTTTGAATTCTTTACTGTACTTCATAGTCGTTTTCCCTTTCCGGTTTTGTTACTTATATTCTACCAGATTTTTGGGCGTTTGTCGACTGCTCTTTCAGTATAACACTTCATATTGATAAAAACGGGAAAGTATATCGTGGAGTTTCTATGGCATGGCCCAATAAAAAGAAAGCTCCAGATGAATATTTTATCCCATTAATTCATCCTGTTACACATAAACCCTGCCCCGTTCCTGAAAGAGGCTGGAGAAATCCTCCAGCCACAATGAATGCTCTTTTGAAACAAGATAGAATTATTTTTGGAGCAGATGAAACCAAACAACCAGAGAGAAAATATTATCTTGATGAAAACTTATATGAGAACATTCCATCTATATATGAAAATGCTGATAGTGCTGACGATATGTTAAAACAAATTGGGGTAAAATTTGATTATCCAAAACCGATAAGTGAAGCAATGTATGTTTGTTCATGTATTAAACCAGATGCAGAGATTTTTCTGGATTTTTTTGCAGGATCAGGCACAACAGGGCACGCAGTAATGGAACTGAACAAGCAGGACGGCGGTCACAGAAAGTTTATTCTCTGCACAAACAACGAAAATAACATCTGTGAAGAAGTAACCTATCAGCGGCTCAAAACCGTAATCACAGGCAAACGTGCTGACGGCAGCGAATATTCAGAGGGCATTCCAGCAAATCTGAAGTACTTCAAAACCGACTTTGTTGATAAGGACTCCGAGAATTTATCCGATGAGTTGCTCAATCATATAAAGGAAATGATTGAGTTTGAACATGGCATTAAAGTTGACAATCAGCAATACGTAATAATCCTTACGGATGAAGATATGGATAAGTTTGAGCAGGATATTGAGAAATATGCAGACCTAAAGGCTGCTTTTGTGAATCAGGATATTATCCTTACCGCAACGCAGCAAAAACTTCTTGATAGCATAAACTCTTACATCATTCCAGACTATTACTTCGATTTTGAACTTAGGGAGGCTGGCGAGCTATGGTAAACGGATTAATAGATTATGAATTTCAGGATAATTGTGTGGACTATCTTTTTGATAAGACCACATCAGCCGACTCAAAAAAGATAATAACAGTTAAGGCTTCAACAGGAGCAGGAAAGACCGTTATCCTTATAAAATATGTAAACTTCTATCTTAACAATACAAACGAAAAGACGGCCTTCATATGGCTTTGCCCTGGAAAAGGAAACCTTGAGGAACAAAGCCGAGAAAAAATGGAGAGGTTGATGCCCTCCATTGATTCGAGAGATCTTCCTTATTCATTGCTTCAAGGCTTTAATGAAAGAAGCGTTACTTTTATCAACTGGGAACTGATAACAAACAGAAAAAATAATGCACTTAAAGAAAGCGAAAAAAAGAATCTCTTTGATCGTATTGATGAGGCACATAGTAAAGGAATTAAATTCTTCCTTATCATTGACGAAGAGCACCTTAACAATACAAAGAAAGCAAAGGACATTATCGACAAATTTGATCCGGTTTATACTATCCGTGTTTCTGCAACGGCAAACAAAGTAGCACATCAAGAATACTATGAGGTTCCAGAAGATGAAGTTATTAATGCCGGTTTGATAACTCGTGCAATTTATGTCAATGAAGGTGTCATGGAAAATGATAAAATCGAAAACGATTATGACTATCTGATTGACCTTGCAGATGCAAAACGCCAAGAGCTACTTGAAGGATATAAAATGGTTAAAGCAGATGTAAGGCCATTGGTTCTCATTCAATTTCCGGCAGCACGTCCAGAAACAATAAAAGCGGTCGAAGAAAAGCTTGCCTCAATGGGATACACTTATGACAATGGATTGGTCAACATTTGGATGAGTGATGATAAAATAGTGAGCGATGATCTCACAAAGAACAACGGCACGCCAGCATTTCTTCTAATGAAACAGGCTGTATCTACCGGCTGGGATTGTCCACGTGCAAAAATCCTTGTAAAACTCCGTGAAGGCGGCAGTGAAGATTTTCAGATCCAGACTATTGGCAGAATTCGTCGTATGCCAGAGCACAAGCACTATAACTTTCCTGCATATCTTGACTTATGTTATGTTTATACCCTTGACGAAAGATATAAGCAAGGATTGATGAGCGAATTAGATAAGGCCTATCAAGTCCGTAAGCTTTTCCTCAAAAAAGGCTTTGAAGATTTTACTCTGGTTAAGGAGATGCGTAATCTTGACAATGATAACGGGCTTGGTGAACGTGAGCTCCTCAAGCTCATATATAATCACTATGCGAATAAGTATAACCTTGGAACAAAAAAAGCTGCAAATCAAGAAATACTTGCGATGAACGGATATAGCTTCTCGCATGAGGTTGACAGCAAAGTTATCCAGGGGTTGTTCAGAAGTGACGAAACACTTTCAAATGCTACAAGCTCTCAGAAAGTATCTGTTAAGACCAGAATAAATACGCATACACACGGCATTCAGCTTATGCACAGTGTAGATGAAATTAAGAAGATAACAACTATCCCTGCACAGCGTGTAAAAAACATTTTACAAAGACTTTTCCGTAAAGGAAAAAGAAACTCCAGAAAGCTTTTGTCTCTCGATACAAGTGATTTCTATGCCTTTATAATTAATAATATTAAACAGCTTAAGGAAGAATTTCGTGAAATCATGGCTACTCAGGATAAGCAGTTGTCCTTTATCGGGGAGGCAAAAACAAGTAAATTCACTATTCCAGACACAGAGCTCTATAAATATACGGAAGTTAAGCAGGTAGAGCTGATGAAAAAGAATGTATATGAAGGATATACAAATGAATTTCTGTCATCAGAAGCACGAAAGAGTAAGTCGGAACGCTTATTTGAAAGATTCTGTGAGGACTCTGATAGTGTGGAATGGATATACAAAAATGGAGACGCCGGACAGCAGTATCTTTCAATTGTATATGTTAATGGCATAAGAAAGCAATGGCTTTTCTATCCAGACTATATTATCAAAACAAAAGATAATAATGTATGGATTATTGAAACTAAAGGCGGTATGGAAGCAGATCATTCAAAAAATATCGATCGCCAGGCTGAAAATAAGTTCAATGCGTTTAAATCTTATGCTGAAAGATATAAGCTCCATTGGGGCTTTGTGCGTGATATCGATGAAGAATTATACATAAACAATACGGTGTATACTGAAGATATGCACGGGGAAAACTGGATCCCACTCAAAAATATATTGAAAATATAACGTGTTTTCCACAAAGATCCTCTGACCAAATGGTTAGAGGATCTTTCTATACAAATCAAAATTCTCAGGGTTATGTGATATAATACATATATAGCCATGTTAAATGGCTATAAGTTATACAATGGGAAAAGAGGAAAATAAAAATGTCGGATAATATATTCACTTATAAAGACAGTGAAAAAGGAATAATAATAACAGGCTTAGTGGATAAAGAGTCAGTTTCGGAGATAATTATTCCAGATGCTATAGATGGAATTCCTGTGACCACAGTAGGAGAGGCTGCCTTCTACAAATATACAAACTTGAAGAATGTGAAGCTTGGAAAAAATGTGCGTTACATTGAAAACGCTTCATTTGCTGAAAGTGGCATTACTCATATTAATCTTGAAAGGAACATAAAGTATATAGGCAATTATGCTTTTGAAGACTGTCGCAAACTGAATGATGTAGCGTGGAATTGTGACCTGTCCATATCTGAATATTGTTTTGCCGGATGTTCTGCTTTACATCACTTTGATTTTTCACACGTCACTGGGATAAAACTTTTGGCGTTTGAAGAAAGTGGGCTTAAAGAGGCTCAACTTACTAATAATGTTGAATATATAGAGAATGGCGTGTTTCGTGGTTCAAATTTAGCAAAAGTCCAGCTAGGCAAAAATATTCGAGGTATAGGAGATTATGCTTTTTCCAATTGTCGATGGCTAAAAGAAGTGGTTTGGGACTGCAATAATCAAGTTACCAGAGGCTGCTTTTATAATAATGTGTCATTGACAAAATTTGATTTTTCAAATACTCCCGGAATAGACGAAGAGGCATTCAGCAAAAGTGGTTTGATCGAAATTCAGCTAGATAAAAAAGTAGAACGTATTGAAAAAGGTGCTTTTTCTAACTGCAAAAAGCTCTCTAACGTCATTTGGAACTGTCCACAGTCGATTCCACAGGATTGTTTTAAATCTTGTACGTCATTAAAAAACATAGACCTTTCAAAAGCTGCCGGAATAGACAAGTGTGCATTTAGCAAAAGCGGGCTCAGAGAAATACAACTTGATGAAAATTTGCAAAGAATTGGAGAAGGTGCCTTTTCTGAATGCAAAAGACTTAAAAATGCAATTTGGAACTCCAAGAAACCAGTCCCTAGAAGTTGCTTTGAGAATTGCACTGCTTTAATAGACTTCAATTTTCATAGGCTAAAAAACATAGGAGTAAAATCTTTTTCAAACAGCGGAATAACAAGCGTACATATAGAGAAAGGCACCACGGTAAGAGAAAACTGCTTTAGTAATTGCAAAAGTCTAACGAAGGTAGAATGGAAATCCAACAAAGAAATAAAGAACGGAACTTTTGAAAAATGTCCAAATCTTAAAGAAGTTCTTGTATCAGAACAAGTGAAAGCAATAGAAGCTGATGCCTTCAAAAAAAGTCCTAATGCTGAAATATCATTCATCTAAGGTCACACTAAAAAACAAATAAGTGCAAATCTATCAACACGGAAGTTGAAATAGCTACTGAAGATATTTCAACGTCCGTGTTGATTTTTTCTAACCGTATCTATAGATACGGTTAGAAATGCTGTGTTCGATTGCTGAATTGACAAGGCATGGAAATTCTGATATAATTGTGTTGGAAAGGATAATAGGAGGGGAGTTCCTTGAAAAAGATAAGAAAAACAACTAAGCTTGATGCCGCAATGATATTCATAGTCGCAATCCTTTTTATAATCGGATTTAACGTTTGGATATGGTGGGCTGAATATGACGGCCAAACAAAAGAAAAGCTAAGAAAATTTGTCAACAACTTTTCTTTTACCGAAGAAAACGTCACCGCAGAAATAAAAAGCAAGGCTATAAATAATGGAAACTATTTAGTCACCGTGCGAGATGGAATACACAATTATGAAGTGGAAACCACAAAAGAAGAATATGATAATGCAGAAATAGGAGAACAGCTCTCTTATTATACTGTAAGTTGCCCTGATATAAAATACTATTATGATGAAAGGTCTACAAGAGGCATACACTTAAACAATATTGTTTGTATGATGGGGACAGACGCCAATAAGCTTAAAGAACAAGAAAAAAGTATTATACGCAGCGAATACTCAGAGCTTGTGAAGAACAAAGTCTTTGCTTATTGGCCAAAAGCTTTAATAACAGGTATATGTTCAAGTTTTGTTGGTATTGCAACACTCATTGTTGTAACAATCGCCTACACAGACGATTGGAAATGGGAATACATAAATGGAAAGCCGGTGAATGGAGAAGATGAGTACTAAAAGAGTATTATTCAAAAGACTAATAGTTTTAGCAGAATATTTTCTTTCTTTCTTCATTGGTGTCACATGTATTGTTGTATCTATGCAGAATATAGTACATTGCAAATCAACACTTATAGGTATTATTGCAAAAGTGTTGTTATTCACATTATCGGAGTTTGCATTATTCTGTATGTGTACATATATAATGCTTTGGCTTGTACGTGCGTTCGAGACCTATATACGTTCTTCAAGAAAAAGGTTTGGAACTAAAAATCTCTTTATGTATTTTCCGCTGTTTGTAATTGGGCTTTTACTCATATTTATCGTTTTAGGCATGGAATACTGTTGGCAGTTCATAATAGCTGCGGCATTAACAGTGGGAACAGCAAATGTATATGGAATGATAAAAGATAAATCATATCTTCTGCATAACGCATTTAGAGAGGTAAAATTCTGGATCACTTGTAAGCCGGGAGAAAAATTCGAAATATAATTTTTAAAACAAGTTAAAAAGCAGGCTTTAGGTCGCATTTTGCGGTGAAAAGCCTGCTTTTGTTTGTGCTGAAGCTTGACAGTTTTTAAAAATCGGGTGTATAATAAAAATAATATCAAATAGGGATATATCGGAAGGTGATTTTTTAATGGCAAAAAAACAGGAATATGGAAATGACACAATAAGAGCGTTAAAAGGAGCAGATCGTGTAAGAAAACGTCCTGCCGTTATATTTGGTTCAGACGGATTGGAAGGCTGCAAACACTCTACGTTTGAAATACTGTCCAACTCGATAGACGAAGCAAGAGACGGGCACGGAAATAAGATAATACTTACTCATTATAATGATAATAGTATAGAGGTAGAAGACTTTGGCCGTGGCTGTCCAGTTGATTATAATGAAAAAGAACAAAGATTTAACTGGGAGCTCGTCTACTGTGAACTCTATGCCGGCGGAAAGTACGATAATAATTCAGGCGATAATTATGAATTTGCGTTGGGCCTGAATGGCCTGGGTGCTTGCGCTACTCAGTACGCATCTGAATATATGGATGTTGAGGTGTATAGAGACGGATACAAATATGACCTTCACTTTGAAAAAGGCGAAAATATCGGTGGACTAAAAAAAGAAGAAACAAAGCAAAAGAAAACCGGTACAAAAACACATTGGAAACCTGATCTTGATGTCTTTACAGATATAAAGATAGAAAAAGAGTATTTTGAGGAAGTTTTAAAGAAGCAGGCTGTAGTAAACCCCAATATTCAGTTTATATATCGTTATCAGAACGAAGACGGTAATTTTGAAGAAGAGGTATTTTGCTATGAAAATGGTATTGCTGATTATGTAGCTGAAATAGCAGGGGAGAGTGCCCTTACTTCTATCCAGTATTTTGAGGGAGAAAGAATTGGACGTGACCGTGAAGATAAGAAAGATTATAAAGTAAAGCTAAGTGTATCTTTTACATTTTCAAATCAGATAAAGGATCTGGAATACTTCCACAATTCCAGCTATCTGGAGCATGGTGGCTCTCCTGAAGATGCGGTAAAAGCAGCTTTTACTTCTCAGATCAATGCTTATTTGAAAAATAACAATAAATATACCAAAAACGAAAAACAGATAACTTTTGCGGATATCGAAGAATGCCTCGTGTTGGTTTCTAGCTCTTTTTCCACTCAAACGTCATATGCAAACCAAACAAAGAAAGCTATAACAAATAAGTTCATAAAAGAGTGTATGACAGAGTTTTTAAAGCATAATCTTGAGGTTTACTTTATCGAAAATCCAAATGAAGCTATAAAAATAGCCGAACAAGTGCTTTTAAATAAACGAAGCCGTGAAAGTGCTGAAAAATCTCGATTGAATATAAAGAAAAAGCTTTCTGGCACAATAGATCTTGCAAATCAGGTGCAGAAGTTTGTTGATTGCCGCTCTAAGGATACAAGCATAAGAGAAATATATATCGTAGAGGGTGACTCAGCTCTTGGTTCTGTAAAAATGGCACGAAACGCCGACTTCCAGGCTGTTATGCCTGTAAGAGGAAAGATACTTAACTGTCTCAAAGCAGATTATGACAAGATATTTGGAAGCCCTATCATAACAGACCTAGTTAAAGTACTGGGGTGTGGCGTAGAGGTTAAAACAAAGGCAAATAAAGATCTTTCTTTATTTAATCTCGATAATCTCAAATGGAATAAGGTAGTTATATGTACCGATGCTGACGTTGACGGCTTCCAGATAAGAACACTTATACTTACAATGATATACCGTCTTATGCCGACTCTTATAGAAAAAGGATATGTATATATTGCTGAATCTCCACTTTTTGAAATAACAGCAAAAGAAACAAAAGGCAAAGAAAAGAAATACTTTGCTTATGATGAAGCCGAAAAGGTAGAAATACTTAAGATGATCGGAAATAAGAAATATACAATACAGCGTTCAAAAGGTCTTGGCGAAAATGAAGCTGACATGATGAGCCTTACTACTATGAACCCTGCGACAAGAAGGCTGATACAGATAACACCGTCAGATATTGAGAAGACAGCATATATGTTTGATATGCTGCTTGGCGATGACCTGCAGGGAAGAAAAGAATACATAAGTGAGAATGGCCACGAATATCTTGATTTAGCGGATATTTCGTAATAAGAGAGGACAAATATTAATGGCAAGGAAGAAAAAAGTTTCAAATACACCTGCTGCTGCAAATATAGACGCATATATAGCGGGTGCAGGAAAGATAGAACAAGAAGAGATAGTTGATACTCTAGACAAAAATTATATGCCTTATGCGATGAGCGTTATCGTTTCAAGAGCATTTCCAGAAATAGATGGCTTTAAGCCTTCACATAGAAAACTACTTTATACAATGTACAAGATGGGCCTTCTTACAGGCGGTCTTACTAAAAGTGCAAATATTGTAGGACAAACAATGAGGCTTAATCCACATGGCGATAGTGCTATATATGAAACCATGGTAAGATTGGCGAGAGGAAATGAAACGCTTCTTCATCCTTATATCCAGTCAAAAGGCAACTTTGGAAAAGCTTATTCCAGAGATATGGCGTATGCCGCTTCACGTTATACTGAAGCAAAACTTGATCCTATATGCAACGAGCTCTTTAGAGATATTGATAAAAATACTGTTGACTTCGTACCCAACTACGATAATACGATGCTTGAGCCAACGTTATTTCCTGCGACGTTCCCTTCTATTCTAGTAAATAATAACGTGGGTATTGGCGTATCTATGGCTTCAGCTGTTTGCTCATTCAATCTTACTGAGGTATGTGAAACTACTATCGCCCTTATCAAGAACCCTGCACATAACGCTTTGGACACGCTTAAGGGGCCAGACTTCCCAGGCGGCGGACTTCTTTTGTGGGACGAAAAAGAGCTGGGAGAGATATATAAGACGGGAAGAGGATCCGTTAAACTAAGAGCAAAGTATAACTATGATAAGGAAGCTCGCTGTCTTGAAATTCTTGAAATACCTGCTACTACTACGATAGAAGCAATCAAAGAAAAGATGATCGCTCTTATAAAAGCTGGCAAAATCAAAGAAATAAACGATATAAGAGACGAAACAGACATCAATGGTTTAAAAATAGGCATAGATATCAAAAAAGGTGTCGATCCTGATGCTCTTATGCAGAAACTATATAAGCTTACGCCACTGCAAGACTCGTACTCCTGCAATTTTAATATTCTTGTTCACGGATATCCTAAGGTTATGGGTGTATATGACATAATAAAAGAGTGGACAAAGTTCAGAACAGAGTGTATAAAGAGACGCACTAAATTTGATTTAGATAAAAAGGAAGCAAAACTTCATCTGTTGGACGGTTTAAGCAAGATACTGCTTGATATTGATAAAGCTATCGGTATTATACGAGAAACAGAAAAAGATGAAGAAGTTATTCCAAACCTTATGGCGGGCTTTGAAATTGATGAAATACAAGCTGACTATATAGCTGAAATTAAGCTGAGAAATCTTAATAAGCGGTACATACTGGATAGACTTGAAGAATCCGAAAAACTTGAAAAAGAGATAAATGAGCTTAAAAGTATTTTAGATGACGATAAAAAAGTCAAGAATATTATTATAACTGAACTGAAAGATGTAATAAAGAAATATGGTGAGCCAAGAAAGACTCAGTTCTTCTATCCAGAAGATATAGATACATCAAAGATAGAAGAGACTGTTCCTGAATATCCTTGTACTATCTTCTTAAGTAAAAGTGGGTATTTTAAGAAGATAACGCCACAATCGCTTCGCATGGCAAGCGAGCAAAAATATAAAGAAGGTGACGATCTTCTTCAGCAACTTGAAACAAACAACAATTCAGATGTGCTATTTTTCACAAGTGCTCAGCAAGTATACAAATCAAAGCTTTCCGCCTTTGAAGATACAAAAGCAAGTCTTTTGGGAGACTATGTTCCTGCAAAATTAGCCTTTGACAGCGACGAAGATATTGTATATATGGCTAATACTGCCGACTATTCAGGATATATGATATATATTTTTGAAAATGGTAAAATTGCTAAAGTTCCTATGAACTCATATGAAACAAAAACAAATCGAAAGAAGCTTAATAATGCCTATTCAGATAAGAGCAAACTGATAAGAATGTTTTATATACTGGCAGACACGGACATAATGATCAAGTCTACAAATGGCAGGGCCATAGTTTTCAATACATCAGCAATTTCAGAAAAGAGTTCAAGAACAACTCAAGGAGTACAAGCAATCACACTTAAAGCCAAAACAACGGTAGAAGATGTGTTCATACTGACAGAAGAACAAAAGAAGGAATATGCTAAATTTGTTGTAAAAAATGTTCCGTCGGCTGGTAGTTTTCTTCGGAACGTAGCCGATCCGGAACAATTAACGCTATTCTAAAATAAGCAAAGCAGAAAAAACTTTGTTGCTCTCTTTTCTTGACAAAAAGGAGACGAATGTGATAAAATACAGTTATAGTCCTATGACATTTGCACTGGTAGCAGCTTTGAATGCCTTTTTTTGAGGTTTTGGAGTAGTGTAAATTCATAGGGTAGTAAAACGGTATTATTAACTGACGCAGTACCTGATATGTTTTTGAGTAGTGTAATTGCGTGCATTTTGTGCCGGTAGCAACTTCAGATGTCTCTTTGAGAGCCTGAAGAGGTGCAAAATCGCAGGGTAGTTGAACAAACTTCCATAAATATGGTAGTCAATATGTTTTTAACAAAAGGGTGGCGATATGATAAAATGTAATTGAAAAGCCTTGTGATACATGCACTGGTAGCAACTTCAAATATCCTCTTTTGAGGTTTTGGAGTAGTGTAAATTCATAAGGTAGTAAAACAACAAGCAATGCAAACAAAGAATCCCAATGTTTTGGAGTAGTGTAAATTCATAAGGTAGTAAAACCCTAATTTACTGATATAACAATCATAATCAGTTTTGGAGTAGTGTATTTGCGTGACTTTTGCACTGGTAGCAGCTTCAAATATCCTCTTTTGAGGTTTTGGGGTAGTGTAAATTCACAGGGTAGTAAAACTTACGGACAGGAGTCCAATGCCGACACTTGGTTTTGGAGTAGTGTATTTGCGAGACTTTTGCGCCGGTAGCAACTTTAGATGCCTATTTGAGCATTTGAAGAGGTGCAAAATCGCAGGGTAGTTGAACAAATTTTCACAAGCATGGCACTCAATATGTTTTTCTGACAAAAGGGAAGTGATATAATAAAATGCAATTGAATGTCCTGTGATACATACACCGGTAGCAGCTTCAGCCCTCTTTTGAGGTTTTGGAGTAGTGTAAATTCATAGGGTAGTGAAACTTATTTACTCAACTACTCAATTTCTTGAATGGTTTTGGAGTAGTGTATTTTTATTGGGTAGTAAAACTCGCAACGAATTTCAAAAGGATTATCACAGGTTTTGGAGTAGTGTAAAAAAAGCTTGACATAAGAATAATCTTGTGTTATACTTATAATGTAAAAGAAAAGTTTAAGTGCTAGAGTATCGTCTCTGGCACTTTTTTTATTTTTAATAAAAAAGGAAAGGAAGATATATATGGATTTATACAATGAAAATTCATCCAAATCATTTACTAAAAATGAGGAGAAGGAGATGCAGCAGTTTCTGAAGAAGAAAGATTCAGAAGCTGTATGGTACAAATTTGAGCTGAGCCTATCACAGGCAAAGAGTCTGGCCGAAGGACCAATGTACCTTTATGACAAAGCAAAAAAGCTCGGTGTCACAAACTCCGAGGGAGCAATTGCTTCGGTGGGTCTGATCGACATAGACGATCTGTCCCATATGGTTCTCCAGACAAGACTCAAGGACGGAGATCACAAAGTCTGGCTGATGTCGAATTCAGCTAGGCGAGATTTTACGCAGAGATGTGGAGCGGATTGCCCACTTATCTGGAAAGTTAACATTGATGAAGCTTTTGATTTTATCAATGAGGGAGTAAAATCCCTTGATGGCAAGAGTGCACTAGCCAAATATGAAGATGAAAAAGTTTGGGCTGTTCACGGCCCAGAATATCGTATTTTGCCACCTTCAAAGCTTTTTTTTGAAGTGCAGAAGGCGATTGCTAAGTCTTTCAAATCTACTGATTTTGCAGGCGGAACCTGGACGCACGAAATAGTCCAGGCTTCTTGGGTGTCAAATGACGATGAAATCATAGAAAGCTACAAAGATTTGGCTTTTGAAAAAACTGGACTTTTAAACTACGACCAGTACCAGCCAGTCATAATGTTCTCGACCAGTGACGTCGGAGACTCAACGGCAACAGTCTTTGCTGGAATTACAGACGGCAAACGCTACATCAACATCGGTAATCCGATAAAACTAAAACATGCAGGTACCGCAAGTATTGAGAAGTTTGCAGACCTGCTGCAGGGGCTGTATGCAAAATACAAAGAGAGTATAGACTCCCTTAAGAAACTTTACGATATTCCAATATCGTACCCTGTTAATTGTGCAGTAAACATTGCAAGAGATATAGGGATCCCTATATCGGCAATAACAAAGGCAACAGAAAATTTCTGCGATATATTCGAAAGTGATACGCCGCAAACTGCCTCAGAAGTATTCTTTCTCCTGCAGGAGGCTATATATATAGCTGAAACAGTAAAGAAAGAAAATATATCAAAAAACCTTCTTTGCATGAAAGAAGCTGCTTCAAGGCTCCTTACAGGAAGATTTAAGTGGGAAGATTATGATTCTCCGACTATTTTCCAGAAAAAGAAGAAAATAAGATAACATAAAGGGCTGCATCATGCGGCCCTTTTGTATTAAAAAGGGGGATAAACATATGTCAAGCATACGAGATGAAATACCAAAGATCAAACAATATATAATTGCAAAACATAAGGCTAAAAACCACTACAACTACTTGTACAAGAACGGCAAGCCATATCGTGAGTTATGTATTGTAAAAAACTCAAATGGCTCTTTCACCGCAACGTGTTATATCCGCTGCAACTATGGTGAAAAAGAAATACGCCTATTCAAACAGAATGGTAAGTGGGAAAAGATAATATAGGAAAGGAGAAAAAATGATTTTAAAAGTAAAAAAAGTGATATATCCAAAAAATCCAGAAGCGGATTACAAAGGATTTGTTATTATGTTTGCTCTATCAATAGAAAAGCAAACAGACATAATGGTAAAAGGCAGCGGGCTTCCGCTTTGCTCGGGTACAGTATTTGACGCTGAGGGCGAATTTAAAAAAGATAAATATGGCGAAGCATACAATGTAACTGGTTTTCTTCCCGTTATTGGAGTTGATGAGAAAAGCATAATAGATGCAATTTGCTCTATAACTGAAGAAGATACAGAAATTGCGGAGGCGGTATATTCAAAATATAAAGCGGAAAGCATAGAAAAGCTTGACGCTGAACCAAAGCTTCTCTTAAATTTAAAAGGCATCTGTCCTAGAAAGAAGAGAAGGGCGTATTATAAATATATCGAAAATAGGCTCTCTATAAAATATATGAGGGAACTAAAAAAGTGTGGGATTCCGACATATATGGCTGTTAAGCTTATAAATGCCCATAAAGACGGAGCTGTAACAACTGCAAAAGAACACGCATATCAAATGTGCGAAGTATGCAATGTTAATTTCAAAACGGTTGACGCTCTTATAAAGAAAAACGGTCTTAAATCGAGCTATACCGAAAAGGTATATGCAGCTCTTTATGACGTTTTTTTGCAAGCAGAAAACGGCGGACCACTGTTTAGCTCTGTATCGGGACATTGCTGTGTATCAGTACAAGATTGGATAGAAATGGCCGCCTCAACTCTTAAGGTCTCTTCACAAGAAGAAAAAGATAAGTTTATATCACTTGCAAGAAAATATGTATTGCAACATAAGGTTTATCTTGATAGAGGCAGCGATAATACCATTTATGCAACAAGAGAAAAGACGTATTGGGCCGAAACAAACACTGCCCAGTATATTGTATCTCTTTTAAAAGCAAATGATACAAGTAATGCATCAAATCTGGACAGTGAAATAGCAATTATGGAAGAGAAAGTAGGCTTTTCGTTAACGAATGAGCAGAGAAATGCTGTAGAAACTGCACTTAACAATCTCATATCCGTTATAACCGGCGGACCAGGTACAGGAAAATCTACTATACTTAATTTTATAAGAACTATTTATGCTAAAAAAAATACAAAAGGGAAGATACTACTACTTGCCCCAACAGGCAAGGCGGCAAGACGCATGCAGGAAACAACAGGCTGCAGATCTCTTACGATACATCGTGGACTTCAACTTAAAGTCGATAATGCCGGTGAATTTGGAGAGCCTATACCAATAGACGCTGATTTTATACTTATTGATGAGATATCAATGCTTGATATTTTTATTGCCGAAAAGCTGTTTAAGTCTATAAAGCCTGGCACAAAAGTAGTGCTTGTGGGTGATGTAGATCAGCTTCCTTCCGTTGGAGCAGGAGCTGTGCTTGATGATCTGATCGACAGCAATATTATTCCTTTGGCAAGACTTACACAGGCAAAAAGGCAAGCCGGAGACAGTCATATTATTCTTAATTCTTTTCTTATGAAAAATGGAAATTATGATTTGGAATATGCTGATGACTTTATCCTTGATGTTACCGACAATTTTGAACAAGCAGCAGAAGAAGTCGATAAGATCTTTCTTAAGGAAGTAAAAAGAGTAGGAATAAATAATGTTGTAATGCTTTCTCCATACAGAAAAAAAGGAACTGCAACAAGCGTAGAGGATTTTAATACTCGAATACACGATCAGGTAAACCCGCCTATTGAAGGTAAGCCATATATGTATAGCAAGGGCACTAAATATCGTGAGGGCGACAAAGTTATGCAAACATCCAATACAAATGATGTTTCAAATGGTGATGTTGGATATATAACTGAAATAAGCGGCGGAAAAGTGACCATAGACTTTGACGGAAGAGTTGTGGAGTATGATAAGAACGATATGGATAATGTTGTTCTTGCGTATGCAACTACAGTTCACAAGTCCCAGGGTTCTGAATACAAGGTAGTTATCTTCAATATTCAGAATGAACATGGTATGCTTAAAAAGAGAAACCTTATATATACAGCTGTTACACGTGCGAAAGAAAAGGTATATATAGTTGGTTCAAAAAAAGCTCTTGTCGATTCCATTAATCACGGAACAACCGGAGAAGATCGCAGAAGGACTCTTTTAGCACATCGTATAAAACTCCTATGCGAACAAAATTAACAAAGTTAGGCTATACGATATGAGTGTAGCCTAACTTTTCTTTTTGAAAAAAAAGATATTGACAAGTTGACTCACTTGTGATATAATTAATGTATCAGATGAATATATTGAAGTGTAGTGTTTCTTAGCACTGCACTTTTTTTATTTTTTCTGAAATTTATATATAAATCGCAAAATAAAAACGGCAAAAAACTTGACGATTTCATTCATTTGTGATATTATATATATTGGAAGAACAAATTTGTAAAAAGAGGAGGGGCAAAGTTGTTTTTTTGAAGAACTTAAAAAAAAGCAAGGCGAACTATCCCAGCTAGTCGCTAATGATATGATTTCGCCTAACGTATATCAAGAACTATTATGCGTTGATGAAAAACTTTTCTTTTTGGAGCGTTTGTCAGAAATCAGCAAAACTGCCCCAAAAAGCATGCATCCTCGGCGAATTGAGGAACATGTAGATCTAATGTGTCGTTTTTTTCGAAGGCATCTATTTGCCCCGGAGGAAGACGTCGAAAAACTTTGCTCGGCAATGACGAAATTTTATTTATCATTTAAGCCAAGCAATGTAAATTCGTATGCCGAATCATTAAAAGATTTTATGGTTGCGGCGATAAAACTTTATAAATAATAAGGAGGTCACAATAAATGGACGAAATTAGAGATAATATGAGCCAGGAAGTCATTCCTGTAGGAACAGTGGAGATAGGAGAGGACGGCAATGTTTTTTACACAGCAAACGTTCTCAGAAGGAAATTCAGAGAAAAGTATCCGGAAGGACGGATCTTTATAGGTTTGCCTAAGAGGGTAAACCCTGATCCTGCGGCTGTTGATGAATATATCACAGAGTGTAAGGTCTATGCAAAAACCACAGACGCTCCAGAGGCATTTCTTGCAAATGCTTATGCCAAGAAAAAGAGTGATGAAAAGATAGACGGATATGCGTGGTCACAGACCGCTGCTGTTGTCGCCGCTTTGGGCAATGCAGGAATAACAAATCCTGTAATCTCGTCTATTGACAAATACAATATCATTCAGGCTAAAGAGCATGATATTGAAACAGCCGAAGAAGCTCAGACGGCAGATGTTGTTTCTACATCAGAGCCAGTTAAGGCAGAGGAACCTACTGAGAAACCTGCTGAGGAACCTGCCGAGGAACCTGCTGAGGTGGCTAATGTTGATTCTGACATTGATGAGGAAATGGCTAAGATCAATGAAACCATTAGCCAGCAACTGTTCGCTGAAGATGTTAAGCTAGAGGCAAATGTTGCTCCAGCCGTAGTTGAAACAGTAAATGAAGAAGCATCAGCTGAGTCTGATACGGAGCGTACTGAAGGCAATGAAACAGTTATGTCCGAAGATGATATTTCTGAGCTTCAGGAGAGCACTACTGAGGAAATCAACGATGAAGTTTCCTCTGCTGCAGAAAAGGACGCACCAGAAGAAATGGTGACATCAGACGTTGTAGAAGAAAATACGAAGGAAGAAACAACTGAGTCTGGTGTAGAAACAGAGACAGCAGACGACGCTAAAGACGCTGAAAGCGAAGAAACAGTGAAAGCTCCAGCTGTCGAAAACGAGGCGAAAATAGAAGAAAAGCCTGTAAAGGAAGCCCAGCAACTCAGTTCGGACACGTCTCCATATGTCATAAAAAAATATATGGATGAAACTATAAAAAAGGCTTATAATGAGCTCACAAGCGTTCCAGAAATGCTTGCTAATGAAAATACATTTAGTGAAGCAGTCGAGATTTGCCAGTCTGCTATACAGGCTGCAGCCAACATAAAGGCAACCATAATGCCTGGACGGAGTTATCATAGAATAACTCAGGCGGAAAAGCTCCTTCAAAAAAAGCTCGAAGAAACAATACCTTTGATAGGAGAAGAACATCTGCATCTTAATGTAGCAGGTACTTCACTTATATCTGAAACACCGTCACATGTGGATGAATCTGAAGAAGTTCCGAAAGAAACTGAACCAACGGTTCACAAAAACAGCTCCAATGCCATTCCTTCAATTGATGATACAAGTATCACCGATGAGGAAAAAATAAAAGAATACGAAAAAATCATTATTCGTACTTCTATCTCGGATACGGCAGAAGATTCCGGAATGACTATTAAGGAAATGTTTGAGAGAGTCAAGAATGGCGATCGTAAGGCAATACGTGTCCTCAACTGGTATAAGCAGAGCAAGCCAGGAGAAGAGAAGCGTAAGTTCTGGAAAGACGTAATTCTTTACCTTATAAGCCATGGATATGGCGAATAAAAAAAGAGGGGACTCGTTTAGAGTCCCTAATTTTTTGAATAAGGGGTGAGTAAAAAATGTATAACAATGAAGAAGCAAAGCTTATGGATATGGTCATAAGCTCGCTCAAGCTGCAAATTGACACAGCCGGCAATATGGGCTGTCCCATATGCGACTCCTCAAAGAAAAATAAGAAGAGGCTTCATATAAATATAGCAAAGGGTGTATTTCGTTGTGCCGCTTGTGCAACAAGTGGCAATGCTGTACATCTATATGCGTGGTTAAGATATGGAATATCTCCAGAAAGACTAAAACTTAGCGACGCATCTGACAAAGCTGAAAAAGATAAGAGAACAGCTCTTATGCTAAAATACAAAAGAGAACTTCTTTCTATGTCCGGCGTTTCTAATATCAATACATATAACTTCACACAGAATATTTCTGCGACGGATAGTACAGTTGCCACTCAGGACTTGACTATGCGTGATAAAGTGTATGAATGTATGCTTGATAGGCTTACTCTTAATAAGGAACATTATAATAACCTTATAAAAAGAGGATTGAGACGTTCAGATATTCTTCAAAACGGATACAAAAGTGTTCCTGAAGGATTTGGTTCATTAGATAATATTGCTTCTGAGCTCAGAAGCAAAGATGCTTGTTCTTTATCAGGCGTTCCGGGCTTTTTAAAAAAGAAAGAGGGCAATTGGACGCTTAAATATAACAAATCTGGCTTTTATATTCCTGTAAGAGCAGTATCCGAAGATTTTTTTGAAAATCCACGAGGAAAGATAGAAGGTCTCCAGATAAGATTTGATACACTTGATAACGAGTCTGATGTAAGATATAAATGGCTTTCATCAGGTAGTTATAACGAAGAAAAATACACAGAGGGCTGCCGGGCTTATACCTGGTCTCACTTTGTGGGATATCCTGAAAGGGAAGCGATAATTACAGAAGGACCACTCAAAAGTGATATAATATATCGCTTTATCGAAAAACCTGTATTAGGTATTCCTGGTGTTAATTCTATTCAGAACATGATACCAATGCTGGATAAACTAGCGGAATATGGCGTTTCTCGTTATAAAATAGCTTTTGATATGGATATGTATAAGAATCCAAACGTTGCTAAAGCACTGACAAAGCTTCTTGACGTTATGAAAGAAAAAAAGCTGGAATGCTCCATATTCAAATGGGATCCCGAATATAAAGGTCTTGACGATTACCTTTTAAATAATTACCTTAAAGCAGGTCATAATCTTGACCCAACAATATAGCTAAAGAAAGGTGCCGGATTAATTTCTGGCGCCTTTCTTTTTTGTATTTTGCCTCTTGATATTTTTGCTTCTTTTTTGTATAATATATTATATTGCAAATGAAAAGGTGGAAAAGTATATGGCAGATTATATTCAATTTATAGAAATAATATGTGATGATCTCGAAATAGAAAAGCCTTTAGTAGAAGAGGTTCTATTCTTGCATACTCCAACACAATTGGCAGAATATATTCCTTCTGATAATATTCTTAAGTACCGTCCCGGAAAGATTCCGCTTGATACTATGTTTTCAATCGCACATGAGTTAAGACACATATGGCAAATGAAGAATTGCCCTGAGATTTTCCAGAACTATATTAATTCTACAGATACCGACATTGAACAATACAATCTGCAAAGTGCAGAGATCGACGCAAATGCGTATGCTATGGTTATAATGGAAAGCGGATTTGGCATAACACCGCAGTTTAAAGGGTTAAGCGAAAAGGTTAGAAAGAAAATATTGTTAAGGGCTAACGAGATAGTGGAAGAATAGTTTCTATGAAATAAAGATTTTAACAAAACATAGCAAAACGTATTGACAACCCGCTATAAATCTGATATAGTATAAGTGTCAGCTATGGTATTGCCATAGTTAGTGAGTTGAAACATATTTGTATTTGGTACAACCTAATAATTGGTTGCAAATGCAGAAAATAAGGGTGTGTCCGTTGTGACATACCCTTATTTTTTTGCAGAAGAATAGATGCGAAACAATAATTATTTCAAAAACAAGTGTGTATTTCTGGTACACACTTGTCTTATATAACTGGCGGTGTTTGTTTTCCCTTGTTCGTATGATATAATAAATATATAATTAAAAATAAACAAGGAGGTGCTTCGGATCATAAATCCGAACATATTATGGTTATAGGTATTGATAATGGAAATGCAAATACAAAAACACTTCACACGGTATTCAATTCTGGCCTAATAGAATCATCAACAGCTATTCCAATGGCAGAGGATTGTATACAATTTGACGGAACTTATTACTATCTTTCTAGTAAGCGTGCTTTCTTTCAGAAAGATAAAACACAGGATGTCCAATGCTTTATACTCACACTCTTTGGAATAGCTAAAGAGCTTGCTTATAGCGACATAAGTGCAGATAAGGAGTATTATAACGTAGAACTGGCCGTGGGGCTTCCACCTCTGCATTATAGCTCACTCAAAAAGAAGTTTGGCGACTATTTCTTGAGCTATGGCCCAATGATAGATTTTAAGTATAATGGGAAAGATGTAAAAATAAATCTTAATGATGTAAAGGTTTATCCGCAGGCTTACAGTGCAATTGCGAATAATCCTGAACTCAAGTCGCTTTATTCAAGAATATATGTTATAGACATCGGCGGTTATACAACAGATGTTGTTGGTTTTAGAGATAACAGGCTTGATGCCGCTTGCTGCTTCTCTTTGGAAAACGGCATTATAACTATGTGCAACAGTATAAAGCTTAAAGTTGCAACAGCATTTGACGAAGAAGTAGAGGAGTCAGATATAACGGACGTTATATCTGGAAAGAACGTATTTCTTAGTTCTCAGGTAGTTGAATACATAAAGAAAGAAGCAGAGAAGTATACACACAACATTATAAATCAGCTAAGAGAATTCGGCGTTAACGCCAAAACAACGCAGGCAGTTTTTGTTGGCGGTGGCTCTGTCCTTCTTGAAGAATACATTCAGAGAAACTCTCTTATAAAAAAGCCTGTTTTTATAAGACAAATAAACTGTAATGCACTCGGATATACTCAGCTTTCTATGGCTTATTATAAGCAAAAAGGGAAAAATCCTAGCAAATAATTGCTTGAATGGACGTGTATTTTAAACGATGGGTAAATATTTAGCTATAACGCTTAATTTCAGAAAACGTAAAAACGAAGATGTCATTGTACATAAGTTTGTGAAAAATCTTCCCGCCGGTAGAAAAATTCCGATGATCGTAAAAGCATTGCTTTTCTATGCAAAATATGCAGACCTTACGGAAGATAAAAAAGAATACAATATTAACTTTACTATTCTAAAAAATTTAGGAAAGAAAAGGCCAGATCTTATTCCTAATTGTATAACCGGGGATATCGTGGAAGACGCAGAAGATGAAACCGAAACAGAGCAGCAGGCTTTTGTGGAAAGTGAAGTAGAAAACACATTAGACACAAATGAGCCTGATTATAACAAAGACGTAAAAGAACAAGAAGCAGAAAGTGAAAAACGAGAACCAGAACAAGAAGAAACGCCGCCAGCTTCTATTAAAAAACAAGAAAAGAAAAATAGTGTGACAAATAAGAAACCTCGTGTATATAACATAAAACAAGGAAACAAAAAACAAAATGAGATTGAAGACGTTTCTATTTCGGAAGAAAATGCTGATGATATGTTCTCAATGCTCAATGATCTAGATAATTTTACATGATGTTTTTGTGCTATTTGTACACAAAAGCACCACTAGATTTTAAAAATGGTGATTAAATGTAGAAAATTTGTGATTTATCAATGAGCTATTCCTTTTGCAAATAAAATAAGATAATATCATTATTAAGAGCAAAAAAGCTCTACCAACAATTTTATTTTATCAAAGAAGGAGGTTTTTATCAATGGCACGAATTGATAAAATCAGATGTAAGTTTAACACATCTTGTATGAAGGGAGCAAACTCCGTAAAGAGCTTTGCAAGAAAGGAAGTAGTGGACAAGAAAAACTCATTGTCCGTAAAACTGTTCTACACACTTTGGTCGGCAATGTCCGCTATAATGGCTGTGTTCGGAACAATGGCAATGGCATTTGCTGATACTAATGACACAACCACCATTGACGGAGCCGTTGATGGCATTGCGTCTTCCTTTGGAGATGTCGCTACAGCTATATATAATGGAGTGCTTGCAGTTGCCTCGATAGTTTGTGCGATGGTTATTGCGATCTGTCTTCTTATAAGAATGCTCAGCAAAAACCCAAGAGCAGCAGAGTCGGCAACAGAATGGGCTAAGAGGGCATTCTTTTCCCTTCTTATTCTCTGGCTTATCAAGCTAATATTTGTCATTGGAAAAGCTATCGCAAACTCTGCAGGTGCAACTGGCAACCCTTGGGATGCATAACGACTTGTGAAATAAAAGGGTCACATTAATTTGTGGCCCTTTCATTTTTTCGTCTATATGATATTAAGATAAAATATGATATATATATATATATATATAATAGAAGTTTATTTAGAAAGGAAGATGAAAATAATTGTGGATAATTAATACGTTACTTTCGTGGCTTGTAGATGTTATATGTCGTGCTTTTCAATTTTTAGTTGAATGCTTCCTTAATATGTTTGGCATGGACGGAGCAAATACGCTTAACCTATTTCACTACGTTTTTCCTTTTACTGATACGGTGTGGAATGTATGTATGTGCGCTGGATTCTTTGTCCTTTTCATCATAACAGTATGGCAAGTGTTTAAAGCTATGTTTGGGAACTTGACAGAAGCGGAATCTCCGACAAAAACTATAGCAAAGATGATAATAACGGCGGGCTTCGTAGGTTTTTCGGGGACTTTATGCAAAATATTCTTTTACATCGGAACCGTTCCTTTTGAAGCGTTTATGAATGCCTCTGATTCTTTTACGGACTTTAGTGAAACATGGGACGATTTAATGGCAATGGACAGCCCATTAGATGCATTTACTGCTTCGACGACATTTGCAGACAGCGCAATGATATTGATGGGTGTAAGTGGACTACTTCCATTTATATTTATAGTTGCATTCTCTGTTTTAATGCAAGAGTTTTTTAAGCTAATGTGTGAAGCGGTGGAAAGATATGTGATTCTTGGCATCTTATCAATGTTTGCACCAGTGTGCATCTCAACTGGTGTAAGTAAGAGTACTCAAAGAATTTGTTTTTCCTGGGTCAATATGATGATATCTCAGACGATCCTTATGTCAATGAACGTCATTTTTTTAAAGGGATTCTGCTCAGGCATATCAAGGATGTTTAGGTTACTTCTGGGAACAACAGCAGGAACAGGCGAAACGGGGCTAGGAACTGATTTCACATTTTTTACGGCACCTGTCGCTTGGCTTATGGTGGTAGCTTGGCTCAAGGTCGGACAACGAATGGACGAATACATGAATTTGCTTGGAATGACAGCTGCTATCTCAGGCGGTGGCTTTGGAGCAGGCATACTAGGTGGTATCGATAGAGGAGTTCGTGACGCCAATCCTTGGTATAATAACGCTCATAACACTCAATTTGGACGCCCCGGAGCTCCACGTTCTCCATTTTCTTTTGGAGCTTTACTTGGTAGCAGCAGACAAAGGAAGCAGGAAAATGCAACCGTAAATGGTGGACCAAGAATGACTACACCTTCTAGCTGGCTCGATAGTATGGCTAAAAGATCAAAAATGGATAGCCGTGACCTTAATGATGCACTAACAAAGGGGCAGACCTTCCGAAGCAAAAGTACAGGAGAAGCAGCGGCAAAGACTTATGGCATAGATACAAAAGGCCTGGGCAAACTTACGGACGCTTGTACGTTTAATGGACGCAATGGCACATTTACTCTTGAGGGGCGTGATGCAAACGGCAATATAACAAGAGCGACATATGCTATCGGACAGGACGGCAAAGCAAGGCTTACAAATGCCGAAGGTAAAAACGCCGCAACTATGTGTGATCACTCAGTAGATAAAACATTTGGTAACAATGCAGCTAATCTTAATTCTGCAAATAATATTGCGGCAGCCGCAAACGTACCGGAAGGACAATATGTTGACGCAAACGGCAACATATATAGAGATGGTGTGTTTGATAAAGATAATGGCGACTCTTATGATAATTTAAGAACCGCAAGTGGAAGAGCAGTGGACGAAAAAGACATTGGCTTTGATAGTCAAGGCAATCTCATTGATAAAAATACTGGTGAACAGGTATATGGAGACATGAAAAACAGTGATGGTTCCGTTACCGAAGGAATTGCTCTTAGTGATTCTAATACCCAGCTTGGACTTAAAGCACAGGGCGAAAATTCTATTGCAAATGGCATCACAGCAAACGATGTTTATGGCACAGCCGTATTTGACGCAAATAATAATGCGGTAGCTGGAGCTACACATCTTGACGAAAATGGCAACGCTATAAATGACGCTGGTGAGATAGTAAGAAATGCTTCTGAGGGTTCTCCTATGCATGAAGGACTTGCAACAGTACAATCACTTAAGGATACTAACTATGGTGAGAGTGGGCACTTAACAGAAGCGGCTACATCAAGTGATCTTCAGGGCTTTATCCACTCAGGGCAGGCTGTACCTGGAGCTGTTGGAGTTAATAGCAGTGGCAATGCTATCGACTATAAAGGAAATGAGATCACAGATAAGTTTGGCCAGGCTATAAAGGCAGAACAGGACGATTCAGGCACAATTACATCAACTGCAAACAACGTAATGATGTCTGAAGGAACTGCGGGGTGCTCATACTTCTCAGCCGATGGTAAGGCTTATGATTATAATGATTGTAGCGCAAATGTATCAGATAAAAACTTTGCGGCAATGGGCAGAACAGCGTATGTCGCTGGTACAGCAGCGGACGGCACAGAAGGAAACTTCCGAATAACTCAGCCAGAAAAGAGCTTTATAAAAGACGGAGACAGCTTTATTGAAGATCCTAATGGTACATATAAGATGAATGCTGCGCCCACATCTGAGGGACAGCAGTATTTTGAGCCAAAGTACAACCCTGATAATAGTATGGAGGTATCGACAAAGAGTTCTTCTGTAGCCATGAGCAATTGTTCTCGTTTGGGCGATGAATCTGCTATTGATACGAACTATATTGCCGCTGGCACAAGCAAGAACGTATCTATAGCAGACACAGACGTTGCTACAATGGAAGTAAACGGACGACAGTTGCAAGTTCATAGCAACAGCATAAGTAATGGCCATGTTTCCGCCAACGATAACGGCAGCATAAGCTTCTGTGACCCTGATCACGAAGGCAACATCATAAGAGCAAAACCAGATAATGATACCGTGTATATGGCAAGGTCTCAATGTTGTGGTGGAGATGTAAAAAATGGCTCAGCAATATTCGACGATATGGACATTGTAAGCTATAATGATGGCCGGACAGTAACAAGAAGTGAAGGATGCCTCAGAGATATGTACGACACACAGACTCTTCCTGAAGATCAAATTACAAAAATGGAGAATAATCCAGCATATACACACATTGTGGATAAGGATACTGATATGTATATGCGCATCAGAGAGGGAAGTGCTCCGGAAAGTAAAATATGGTCACAAAATGTAGGTGAAACACTTACAGGAGAAAGGCTTGACAGATTCAAGGAAAGAACAGGCCTTGCAGATATTAACGCAGATGAATTCCGTGTTCGTGACAATTGCATTCTTGCTTTTTCTCCTTCGAGAAGAGACGAAAATGGTAATATCAAGGGCGTTATAATTACAGCCGATAATGTTTGCTTTGACAATAGTTCAAAGAAAACTGGCTATGACGGCTTTAGCTCCAATGCAACTCCATGCACATATACCATAGGGGGAAACAATAAGGTCGAATTTACAGACGCAGCAAAGGCTAAATTTAATGCTGTGCTCGCTAAAACTGGCGACAGCAGGCCTGATAAAGTATCTACCATTATCTCTAGCAAACGTATAGTCCCAACGAGTTTTGATAGAGAAAAACTAAAAACACCGTATCCAAGGCGCCGAGATGATGATTGGGACGAGGACGATCTGTAAAGTTTAAAAGCATTACAACAGCTAATAAGAAAAGTCGAGCCGACAAGTTTAATGACTTGTCGGCTCGACTGCTATAATCAATGTGCAAAAAAACTAATTTGAAACCTTTGCAGATGTAACGTGAATGCTTTTAGTATCCTTGTTGCTTATAAAGAACTTGTATTGACCGTCAGAAGGAATAGTAGCTTTGCAAGTGTAAACATATCCGCTCCCGGAAGAAGATACGGAGTGCCATACGTTTGTGTATTTGGAACCCTGATAATATCCACAAGTGAGGCTTGCTTTTTCTTTGGTATAGAACGTAAATGTCACTGATGAACCTTTACTGAAAGTCCAACCATTATTACCCGATGAGAAACCCATTGTAGAGCCTGAAGATATTGTACAGGCACCAAAGTTTGAAGTAGCCCTTGTATTTTGATCCAAAACAATCACTGGATGCGGATCAGTGCAAGTAAATTCATCATTTGAAGCACTTACTCCCATTGCCGTTGTCATTGTAAGCATTGCCACCATAGCAAACGCTGCTATCTTCTTTTTCATTAAAATCACCTTGACTTTCACTTTCTGATTTCTAGATTGTCTGTGTATATATAATTACAAGCCCAGTTATTTATGTAAAAAGAGTATTCACCATCTTCTGGGGCTGTAATTGTTAACGTTTCTGCTGTATATCTATCTCTTTCCAAAGGAACCTTTTTATTCCCAATGTAATATCCTATTTCCAATATCTCTCCCTCTTTATTTGAATCATCGTTTGACAGGTCCAACGAAAAGGATAGACTGGCTTCTTGTCCTTCCTTCAAATAAATTTTTTCCGTCTTTATGGAGTATCCGTTATATACTGATTGTGTTTGAAATGCTTGCATTGTATGAGGTTCTGTTACAAACGCAAAGCCTGCTGTTCCAACAGTTAGTAATAGAGCTAGTGACACTACAAGCGAAGGGAAAAGGCTCTTATTGTTTTTTGACCTATACATGGCCTGAATTCTTGTAATAGTAAAATCCTTGTCTGAAAAAAGTCTTAAGAACTGAGAACTATTCTGAGAATTGAAACAGCCGTCTACAAGAAGCTTGCAGTAGTTATATCTTTGATTTGTCAAAGATACAACTTGTTCATCGACAGATATTTCTGAAAGCAATATCATGTTTTTTAAGTATAAATAAACAAAAGGATTAAACCAACATAGAATAGATAATATGTGCAAAAAGCATCTTGTAAAATGATCTTTCTGCCTATAATGAGTGGTTTCATGCAAATAAATAAGAGCCAGATCTTCTTCTTTTTGGTCAATTGGCACGATTATTTGAGGCTTTAATATTCCGAACAACATTGGCTCGTATATTCCATAACATTTATATGCTTTTATTGATTTATGCTCATTTACTGTGATATCCTCTATATAAATGCCCCATCTGTTTATATAGTTTTTTACCTTGGCATTCTTATATATTAAAATGCCAAGCTCAAATAAAACAACAGCTAGATACAAGACGATAACCACAGTAAAAAAAGAGGATGATGTATGGTCTGTTTTAATAACATCAGTTGGCTCTGGAAATGGAACATCCCACACGACAGAACAGTTTAGCTTTTCCATAAATAAGCCGCCTTTAAACGGGAACACTGCTAAGAGTGTAGCTATACACAATCCTTTATAATAGTTCTTTTTATAAGTGTTTGTATGTTTTATTACACAAGAAAGCAAAAATAAAATTGATAAAATGACGTTTACACGCAAAAGGTATATAACCATATAATTTCTTCCTTTACTTATTTTTTTGCTTATTAATATACTCTTTTATCTGTTGAGCAGTTTTATCACTTGGCGTAACAGCGAGATATGACCGGCTCCACAGATGTCCATTATATAGCTCCTGCTTAAGTTCGGGGTGGTTTGATAACAAACGCCATGCGATCTGACCTTTTATAGCCTTGATTGCATCTGGCAATCTTAGCTGCGGGGTACAATCAACGAACAGATGAATATAGTCAGGCTTTATTATTATATCGTTCGGGATCATCCCCAGCGACCTCAGTATTTCCAGAAGATATCCCTTGATTTCTTCAACAATAAGCCCTTCGAGTATTGGTATGGCATTATTTATCATTAAAACAATATGATACTGTATCGAATATACATACCCACGGCCATACGATAGGCTTTCTTTTATTGAATGAACCATTTTATTTCCTACATTAATATTATGCAACACGCCTTCTTCTTTGTCAAGTTTACTTTTGAGATTATTTCCCTTATTTAAAATTTTATTTATTAGAATAGCTTCTTTTTCTTTGTATTCGTCTTTTGTAATCAAAATTTTGCATTTTTGATTTCTCGTATAATGGCCACCGATCATTTCTATAAAGCCATGATCCTCGAGACGTTTCATTGTATTGTGGATCGAATTAGTCTTATCAATATACTTTTTCAAAAGCATATACACGTTATTTATTATCAACGTATTTTTAAGTTCTGCTTCGTTCCATAAAATACTCATTATTTTAAATTGTACTCTTTTTAATCTTTTCATTCGAAATCTCCGGATATTCTTTTTAACATTAAATTGTGATATAATCATAATGACTACTTTTATTATATCATAAATCTTAAAATATATAATTTACCAAAAAAATGAAAGAAAGGACGTGTGATAGTTGGCAGCTAATGAAGAATTGGAAAACGATAAAGGAAAACACAAACAAAGTTTACGAGAACGTCTGGCAAATACATCATCCGGGGCAACTGGTGGAAGCTCGTCCAATCATACAAGAGACGTCGGCGATGATATAGAAAAATACGCAAACAAACATAAAGATATGCTATCCAAAAAAGATAGCGGGGATTCTAAAAATGTCGCAGATGGGGCTAATAAAGAAGGCAACAATAATAAAAAGGAAAGAGATGCCTCTGCCTTACACAACAGCATAGATAGTATGGGGCATGGAGAGTCTGCTAGAACGAGAGATGTCGTCGATGATGTTAAAAGCACAGCGGAAAAGCATAAAAATCTTCTTCACAAAAACCAAGAAAGTCAAGACAACAAAAAGTCCTGGGGTTCAAAAGCCAAAATTTTAGCTTCTATTATAGGGAAAAAGATACCAGGAGCGGATAAACTGATTGATTCAGCAAGTGGTGGAAAATCCTTTGTTTCAAAGCTTTTTCTGGCAATGATATCCTTTGCACTTTTACTTCTTCCTATGATGTTGGTTCTTTGTCTTGCTGTTATAATGGCGGCACTAAAATTTGTTGTCAATTTTATCAAAGCAATAATTACAGATATTTTTGGAATACAAGATAATGAATGGGGAATATCCAGTAAAGGACAAGATGATTTTGAGAAATATTGTCCTAACGACGCATATAAGGAAATAGCTAATTGCTTTTCGACAGTAATTGGAGACGCATATGGAGAACTTACAAACCGGTGGGAAGATAATCTTCGTTCGTGCTGGGTTGGAGATGTAAATGCAGTATCAGATGCTTATGGCTTTGGAAACACAATGGCCGATGATAGGCGAGTGTTTGACGATGAGCATATAAATGATTGGGGGTGGTCTTTAGCTCCAAACATCGATCACTATTATGACCCTGTTCAACGCACTTACAGAACAAGGTATGGCTTTGAGTATTATTATGATGAAAATGGCAACGGTCCTTATGATATTGGGGAAGGACACGAAGCGGTTGATTCTTATGCTGACAACTGGGCAAGTAATAACTATAGCGAACAATTTCCAAATGGACCTATCTTAAGGGATACGAACGGAGAGCTCGCTTACGAGCAAACAGATGACGGCATTGAGTACACCTATCTAACAGGACATGAGAGCTTTTTTAACTATGAAATAAGCAGTGATGCTCTTATAGATCAGTGTGACGGCGGACAAATAAGAGATATGGCATATCTCGTCTGTGCATATAATATGGCAACGTGTGAACTGCCACTATCATCAAGCAGCAGTTGGTTCGCAGCTACCTTTAATAGCTATAGGTGGGATATAACAGAAAGAATGAAAGGCCATAATATTCAAGCAGCTCTCGAGTCTCTTGTTCCTGAAGAATACAGAGAGGGAATATGGGGCGATAACCCTATCTATTCCGCTGCTAGAGGTATAGCTTGGATATGCGACCAGGGTAATGTTATTCTTTCTTATCTCATGTCATTTATTGGAGTTGATGCAGACGCCATAACAAATAGTTTTTTTCAATACAATGCATACCTTGAAATGCTTGGCTCCTATCAAAGACAAGTTGTAAGATATGTTCGTAAATTTGATATAGACGACTCTGATGAGAATAATGTATCAGTATCCTATTCTGAGGATCAGGACGTGTCAAGAGAAGATTGTGATGATAAGGGAAGCCTTATCTGGCTTAATAAGCCTGTTGCAAAGTCATATGAACTAAACTCACAACTATCCATTGAGCAGAAAAATGATGATACAAGTGTGGGCCATAGGGACGATTATTTCTTCTACCAGAATGGAAACCAAGGTGCGACATATGATATGCCTACTGTAACATATAACTCTGACGAAGATAGAGCTATGTATTATTACAATAACTATCTTAATAACCGAATCACGTTTAGTGATTCCAACAGACGCCTAGTAAGACTTGATCAGGGTAATGTAACAATTGGCTGGGGAAACTATGACAGAGACGGACATAGAGAAGTGCGACTGAATCCGCCTGACTATGATGGTCTTTCAAGCACAGATACTGTCAATAACCGTTTCGGCTGGAATACATTAAGAGATACAATAGGTGATAGCAGCGTATTTACTATAAATAACTTTTTCAAGATTGCACTTGCGTATAACGGAGATAATAACGCACATATTGCAAAAGTTGGAGTTACTGATATTGCCGCTGAGCGTACACAAATAAGAACGGCTGATAATGGAGAGGCAGTTTCTGCTTTCACAAACTACTCCTCAACTACGGATGATTTCCATAATTATTTTTCAACCAATAAGTGTACATCCGATGATAACAAAAAACTATATTTTGTATATTTTGATTTTCCGATCGGGACAAATCCTCACACAGGAGAGATGAACTATAGACCCATACTTTGTATGCTTGTTAAAGATAGCAGCGTTTCAGGCGACTCGTTGGGTAAAAATGGAGTTAATTTTGCTTCATTGCCGGCATATAGCTATTATCTTGATGACCTATGCGTTTGCCCAAATGGTACTCCTTCTGCAAGTGATTTATACGGAATAATAAGAGTAAATGATGATAATCTTGAAGACGCATATAACAGATATTCAAATGGATTTACAATAAACGTTGGCGATCTATCTGTAGAGGAGACAGGCACAGTAACAAGATCATTTGATATGACAGTTCGTATTCCTACGACAGCTTCATATAATATGTATTATATGCGTGCATACGGAAGCCCAGTAAATACGAACGGCATTATATTTTTACTGTTTGCCTATGGTCAATACAAAGACGTTGACGGAAATGATTATGACTATTATAGTGATGATCTGCAGGAGTTCAAGCTTTGTGAATATACTGATGAAAACGGAGTTAAGCATACTCCAGAAACAGATGATCCTATAAAGGTTTCTTCTTTAGGTCTTGTAGATACTAACGGCAATACTATTACGTCCCTTTCTAAGCGTTGGCTTGACGCAAATGGTGTTCAGTATCAACCGGCTTATTACAATGTAACGAAATATAAATATACTTGTGGTTCTTGCGGCAGTGCACAAACCTGTAAAGGTTCTGCCGAAGACTCATACTGGATGGCAGATCCTAATGGAACTTGCCAAGGCGGTTGTGGAGCAGGTATTGCAAAGGAAGAATCTATTATTTCAAAAATACAAAATTTTGTTACAAACGACGATGGAACAACTTCAACTGAGTCGCAGGGTGAAAACATACAGCTTACTGTTAAAGGTGACACAGCATATGTAAAGGCGAAATATGATTCTGCAGGAAAGTTTATAGGCTATTCTTATGTATCTGTTCAAGATAAGATAAATGAAAATACTGCCGCTCTTATTGAGGATATAGAAGAAGCTCGTAATGACGCAGAAAATGACAACTCCTATTCTACGGGAGACTTCTCTTGGATATCCAGAAGAAACATTCGCATAACCGGGCTTTCACAAAGCGAAGCGAGAGATGTGTGGGATAAGACGTGTCAAATAATCGATGATAGTTGCTCCAGCAATTATTTAAGAATAGGCAATGTAGAATCTAGTGACTATTCTGCTTTGGGAAGATATAAGCTTGGAAAGTACGGTTTGTCTAATTCTGATGCATATGATATGCTGAGGCACTATATCGCTGACAGTTCATATGAATACATCTTGAGGAGTCATAGCGGATTTAATGACTTGAGTACTGCGGAAAGAGAAGGTATCTTAAGAAACAACAATCAGTATAGTGCTGTTTCTATCATTTACACGACCTGGAGAGATTACGCTCCTCATTGTGACCAGAATGACCCATTCTTTATGATAAATGATACATACTGGACAAGCACAAACAGAACATTCCCATATCAGTCAACAACAGAAGAAGGCAAACAACAGGAGCGAGAAGAATTTAAGCAGGCATTATCTGTTCTTCTCTCAAGTGATGTTGGACGTTTGGGACAAGCTGAATGGTTTGCAGATCAGGTTAAGGATGTTCTGGAATATGTGGCAGACAACTGTTTTGCAGCAGAAGATACAGAGGTAAATGAAGCCCTCCTTGCTTATTTGTCATCAATGCCATTTAAGCTTTATAGTGAAGGCGGATATAATGTTTCTTCTTTTGGAAGCACTGAGATGTTTACCGGACAAAATTTGAGGTGCGATATAGGATATAACACTATCTACTATGATAATGGAAATTCTTCAAATCTCAGATGTTCGTTGAGAGGGTTGCATGTAAGATTTGCAAGAAATTCAGGTCAACCAATAGATAACAATGATATGCAGGACATTTATGATAAAATTGTTGAGAAATTTGAAATAGATCCAACTCAAAATCCTTATGGTCAACAATAGCTATTGACAAATTTCTTTTTTTGTGCTATTATGAGCACATAGAAATATGAATTTAAGTGCAGAGTTTTCGTAACTCTGCACTTTTTTTGTTTTCTAAATATAAAATAAAGGAGAAATGGTTATGAAAATATATGTTATTTGTCAGAACGATGAAGAAACGGCAATTTATACACCGGAAATTTTTAAAGACGAGGAAAAGGCTCTTGCCTTTCTTAGAAAGGAATTTATCGATAACTTGGCGCTTGAGGATCTATTTAATATTGGGAAGGCATCTGGAATTGTAGCCCAAAATGCTGAGTTCAGCGAAGATGCTGCCAATAAGATTGAAAAGGATATTGATAAGCTTTTGCAGACACACTCAGTGGAGATGCCCTATTATACGTTTTGCCAGTATGGTGCATATATAGAGTATCCGGATCATAATGCCAACTATTGGCATATTGAGTTGTTTGAAAAGGAAATATCGTAGTTGGGATGAAAAAATATTATGTATATTCCCGCTATATCGGCAGTGGAAGTGTGGGCAGAGAAGATTTGAGCGGAGTATATGATAGTTGGGAACTCGCTATAGAGAGAGTAACAGCACTATACAATATGGACCGCAAAAACGCAGCAACAAAAGGCCAATATTATTATTTCATCAAAGAGAGAAACTTTTAAAATCAAGATTGACAAATGTCTCGAGCTGTGATATAATTTATATAACAAATAAGTAATTATAAGTCTAGAGTGTAAAAACTCTGGACTTATTTTTTTGCATAAAAAAATAAGATAAGGAGGATTTCTATGATCTCAAAAGAAAATATAAGAAAAGGGCTGGACTCAGGTCTTATATCTATAACATCCGATCAGGGCGGTTGCTGCGGCATTTGCTGTAGAATAGGCGACTATGCCTTTTACTTTCTTGATTTTGATGAAGATGTGCTACTCGAAGAGTTTTGAACTAAATATTCGAAAGAAGAAGTAATCACTATGATATGGGATGTCATAAAGAACAAAGAAACAGCCGAAAAGAACGGACTTTCAGAAGAAGAGCAGGGTTATTATGAAGGACTGCTCAAAAGCAATTAATCTAAAAGGAGGAAACTATTATGACTTTACGTCTTAATGAAGAAAAAATAAGTGCCAAAACTTCCGTCTTGGTATATACTCAGGTGGAGAACGGGAATGAATACACGGCTATTGCAGCTGTATATGATGCAGATAAGGGGGAAAAAGAAGAGGTTTGCAGATATCCTGCAACTTACAGAAATTTTGTTCGTTGTTTGGGCGCCTATCTCGCAAGGGCATACAACGTGCCCGTCGCAGAAATGTGATATAATACAGATAAGGAGGCATCGCTATGGACACAATAAGAAAATTCGTACAAGAAAGAAACGAAGCCCTTGGTTCTCTTGATGAGGAAAAAATCAAGGCATATATGAAAAAATACGGATGTGATGATATTCCAGAACCGTATTTCTGGCCATCGATACACAAGGCTCGACTTCAGATAGGAAGCCTATCAGAAGAAGAAAAAGAAATATCAAGGGAATGGCTTATAGAACATGGTTATTCGACAGAGGTAAACTATGAATAAAAGGGAAGTTATTATATCTATTAAACCGACTTGGTGTAAGCTTATTGCTAACGGTGAGAAGGTATATGAAATAAGAAAAAGAGCACCAAAAGAGGAAACACCATTCAAAGCATATATATATTGCTCGATGAAGAACACTTCAGATCCGCAGCAGTATATGGAACTTCATACAGATACAAAGATATACAAATGCAATGGCCATATAATAGGCGAGTTCATTTGTGATGATATTGTTTGTTTGAAGTGGGCGGAAAACAGTGAATTGCAGAATGTTTCAAAAGGAGCAAAACTTTCAATAGCCGAGATCAGCAACTATGGCGGTGTATATGCCTGGCATATATCGCATTTCAAAATATACGATGTACCTAAAAACATATCAGAGTTTGGACTTATAAGAGCCCCACAAAGTTGGGCTTATTCAAAAAAAATTCTTGACATTAGCAGCGGCATATGCTATAATAAGGGTGGAAAATAATCGTAAAAGTTCAGAGTCTCAATATTGAGCTCTGAACTTTTTTGTTTTCAAATAAAAAAGGGGGCAAATATTATGAATGTATCAAAACATCTTGCTATAAATGGCATGGAACGATGTATCAGGGATGAAAAAGGACGCATTGTTGTTTGGTGTGTCGGATATAGTGACGATGAATTAAAAAATATTATAAAACGACATACTGGATGGTATTTCAGTATTGCTACAATAAGAATAGGAGGAAATTGAATGGAAATCAAAAGAATAGAAACTAAAGAAATGCCACTTGCTTTTGCTGAGCATATAGCAGCTCGACAGATGGTTGATAAGGGGAGCCAAATCGCTCTCGAAATCGGATCTGAAAAGCTTGAACTTTGGAGGTTGGTGAAGAAAAACAATATCTCCATCGATTCGGTATTAAACAAGATTAAGGCATTTTTCCCCAATAACGGCGTTTCTATTGTAGGGAAATCGGCTAAAAGTGTTTCAAACTCGATTTCAAACATCTATTATACAAAGCTGTATCTATATCTTACAGCTTTTTTAAACAATGATTGCTCAAACGAGTATATTTGTGAGGCTGAGTTTGACGAAGATATAGCGACGGACGCTCTAGACTTTGACACTTTTGAGAAAGTGGCTAAAAAAGTAGAAGAGAGCGCAGAAGTTCAGGCACAAGCTGCTTTTGAAAGATGTGATAAAGCAAGCATTAGAGAAGCAGGTCTTGCTAATTACAAAAACGTAGAAGATATTCTACAGCAGGAAGCCTGGGATGTTTACGGTCCACATAGGCGTTTTCCAAACGAGGTAGAATGCCCTGACATATGCGGAAGGCTTCTTAAGACCTTTGAAACATTGTATATTCTCCCATATATAAAAAAGAAAGAGGATGAAAATCAGACGGTATATTCAGTCGATCCATACGATTTCAAAGATTATGAAAACATCTGCTATAACCTGCTTGATGCTCATTATATCGAGTCTTTCTATGATGTGTATACTCTGTATAAGATCGAGCCTGATCACTATACAGAGTTATATTCAGTGTGAGAGGTAAAAAATGGACAGAGATTTTATTATAAGCATATTCAAAGAATACTATAACAAATGCACTGAAGAAGAACAGTTGCTTGTTCTAAACATCTTTTCGGACATTCTTGATGTTTCGGTAGATTCACTTATGAAAATGCTATAATTCATATTATGATCAGTAAAGCGCACGCTTCCTTATTATATAAAGGGGGCGTGTGCTTTGCTTTTTAAAAAAGCACTAACTCTAATAAAAAAAGCACCGTGAGCTATTGCTTTTTTAAAAAAAATGTGGAATATATATAATAGGAAAGAATAAAAGAAGAAAGGAATTTGCATAATGGCATCAGACAAAGATTATAAAACATCAACTACATATATAATTCCACATAATTATGATGACTCTGGTCGCTTCTTTAACGGGCTATTAAAAATAAGAAACACCATAGAAGGCATTATCATCGGCGGGCTTATTTTTCTTTTTGAACTATTGATTATATATCCACTCTTTAGTGTACAAATTAATTTGCTAATAGCACTATTTACAATTGTGCCAGCTCTTGTTGCGTGTATAATGGGGATTAACGGCGATTGTTTCACTATTTTTATAAAAACTCTTTTTGTATATATAAAAAACAAGCGTAAATTAAGATTTAGGAGAATTTATAATGAGAAAAACAAAGAACAGCAGGAATAGTGCGAATTTTTGGGAAATTCCTGAATTTGAACAAGCTGACACGGCAAGAAAGCGGAAAAGCCAAAGACACCATGCGGATGAAGTCAAAGTAAAAGAAAAGAAAGAAAAAGAAGTAACTCAGTATGTTCAGGATTATATCAACATAAAAGATATAAGAAATGGCATTATCGAAACGCTTGATGGTAATTATGTAAAAATACTCGAAGTAGAACCTATTAACTTCATGCTCAGAAGTCCCGAAGAACAGGATATCGTAATATATAACTATGCTAGTTGGCTGAGAATTGCCAATATTGACGTTCAGTTTAAGTCTATAACCAAGAAAGCTGATACAGAAAGACACTTAAAAATGCTCAAAAAGGAAATTGCAAAAGAACCTAATGAGCAAACAAAAGAACTGGCAAAAGCGTACATCAAACTTGTAAAAGATGTTGGAAGCAAGGAAGCTCTTACTAGACGTTTCTTTATAATTTTAAAATACGAACCAACAACAAATACTCAAGCAATAAATGCAGATTATAATGATATATATAAAACCCTTACCATTGCTGCTCAAGATGCAAAAAAATATCTTTCAAAATGCGGAAATTCAATAGTTGAACCAGAAAACGAAGACGTTTTTCTGTGTGAAATATTGTATATGTTCTATAACAGGCGTTCATCTGTCGAAGAGTCATTTAAAGATAGAGTTAAAAAAGTTGTAGGCGATACTATGGTAGCAAGTGGCCGAGTCCTTGGCAGAGACGAACCACCGGCTATTCCAGTTGTTAATTATATTGCCCCAAGAGGGCTGGATCTTACTCATACAAAATATATAGTCATGGACGGAATGTACTTTACTTTTGTATATCTTGACCCTGATCAATATCCAGATACCGTACATGCTGGTTGGATGTCCAGCTTTGTTAATGCTGGAGAGGGAATAGATGTTGATTTGTTTTTTCATAAGATGAGTACAAGTAAAATAAGAGACAAAGTTCTGACAAAAGTTCGTCTTAATAATATCAAAAGAAAGCATATGTATGATACATCTTCAGATTATGATGATGTAGAGAGCTCTATCAACAGCGGATATTACATATCAAAAACGCTGAAAACGGACGAACTCATATATATGAGTATACTTATAACCATAAGTGCAAAAACATATGACGCCCTTATGGAAAGGAAAAGGGCATTTATTGATTATGTAAAGGCGCAGACAATGGATTGTCACGAGCTTCCATTTAGGCAAGAGCAAGCCCTCAATAGTGTAACTCCACTTTTACAGCTTGATAAGGATATATATAAGAAAAGCAGGATAAACATAATGACAACGGACGCTGCTAGTACATATATGTTTACTTCATTTGAAATGTCTGATGATAATGGAATTTTGCTTGGAATAAATCAGTTCAACTCGTCTCTTTGTATACTCGATATATTTAATTCCAGAGTATATAAGAACGCAAATATGTGTATTCTTGGAACTTCTGGAGCGGGAAAGACCTTTACAATACAGCTTATGGCTCTAAGAATGAGAATGAGAGGAATCCAATCGTTTATCATTGCTCCTCTTAAAGGACACGAATTCAGACGAGCGTGCAATAATATTGGTGGAAAATACGTTAAGATAAATGCTGGGTCACCTCAATGCATTAACATAATGGAGATAAGAGTGCCGGACCGCTCAGCGGATATTCTTCTTGAGGGACAAGATTCGTTGGTAGAGGACTCTCTTCTGGCAAAAAAGATGCAACAGCTCACTATCTTCTTTTCTCTTCTTATCGCAGACATGACGAACGAGGAAGCTCAGCTTCTTGATGAAGCTGTTATAGATACTTATGCAAGAAAAGGTATAACAACAGATAATAGCACACTATATGACGAAAATGATCCTTCGAAACTCAAAGAAATGCCTATTCTCGGTGATTTGTATGTGTTACTTGACAACAATCCAGACACAAAGAGACTAGCAACAATCCTTGGACGCTTTGTAAAAGGTTCTGCAAAATCATTTAACCAGCAAACGAACGTAGACCTCAATAACAAATATATCGTATTTGATATTTCTGAATTGCAGGGTTCTTTGCTTCCAGTAGGAATGTTTATTGTTCTTGACTATGTTTGGGATAAGGTAAAAGAGGACCGTACAAAGAAAAAGGCAGTCTTTATAGATGAGATTTGGAAACTCATAGGCGCATCATCAAACAAATTTGCAGCAGAATTTGTTTTGGAAATTTGGAAGATAATCAGAGGTTATGGTGGAGCTGCCATTGCAGGTACTCAGGATCTTACCGACTTTTTTGCATTAGAAGACGGCAAGTATGGCAAGGGTATTATAAATAACAGCAAAACAAAAATAATTCTTAATCTCGAACCAGATGAAGCAGATACAGTACGTGACAGCTTAAAATTATCAGATACAGAATATACAAATATCGTTACATTTGAGCGTGGCGAAGGGCTTATAGCTTCAAACAACAATAAAGTAAGAGTACATATAAAGCCTTCCAAAACAGAGGAAATGCTTATTACCACAGATAGAGCAGAACTTGAGGCACAGGCTAAAGAAAAGGTTGCGGAAGCAAGAAGAGCAGAAAAGAAAGCAAGAGACGAGCAACTTGCAGCAAAGAGGAAACAAGCTCAGTCGCAAGAACAGACAAATACACAGTTGAAGGAGGGCTTGCTCGCAAGGGCAGTAAAAGACCATGATTGATAACATACAGCCAGAAGAAAAATTAATACGAGAGATAATGGGCGAATTTGGATGTATAACCTGGTTGCAAGGAATGCAATTTTTGAAGTTCAGGAACAAAGACCCTGAAACATCACAGCTTATCCTAAGAAACCTTAAGAAAAGACAATATCTTTTTGAAGCTTCAGACGGATATATAACGATCAACCCGCACGTTGAAAAAGATCAAAATATGATCGATGCCATTTGGGTGCTTATTCATCTTATGCAAAAGCAGGTAACTAAGCTTGGAGACTTTTATATCGCACGTTATCCAGCACAAGTAGACTGCATATCTAATAAGCATCAATATGAGATTGCTTGTATAAATCAAGATAATACATTTGTAATAACGCAATTATTATCGCCTCAGAGACAAACAACAAATAAGAAAGTTGAGGACGAACCTACTCGTTTTATATTTGTGTGCAGAGATAAAAAGAGCGTAGTTGAAGGTGTAAAAAAGGTTCCAGAACAGTTTAGAGACGGAAGAAGTGTTGCGTTTGCACTTATTAGCTATCCGGTTGGCTCCGCTGACGCTGAGTTAAGCGTGCCTTCTATTACTCTTAACTCATGTAGATAATGCTTAAGGATGATAATCTATGCGAACAGACCTAATATTTATAAAAAATAAAGCGGCAGAGATAATTGATGATATAAACTCGCTGGATAACATAAAGAAAATTGGAATCAGTCAGTTTATTGAAACATCATACAACATACAGAAAAATGCTGAAAAATTATGTTTAAGTGCCAGATTGCTTCCTTTAAAGAGCGGCTTTTCAAAAGCCAAACAAGAGATAGGAAAAACAATGATAAAAGAAACTGGCATATGTGTGGGAATGCTGAATCAGAAGTGGATAAAGATTACTCTTCCGGCTCTTCTGCCAAAGAAAGAAACCGGCGGTGTTGAGTACATAAGGGATTCTCTTAACGTAGCTCTAAATGAATATATGAAAAAGCACGAACGTGAATTGATGAAAGAACCGGTCATAATGATTTTTCATCATATATACTCAAGTGTACATAAAGGCAGACGATATAGAGACCACGATAATATAGAAATAAACGCAGTTGCAGATGTAGTAACTCTTAATTTTCTTACAGACGATAATCCTAATTATTGTCAGCATTTTCAATATACTACGCTTGGGGAAACAGATCATACTGAGATATATCTAATTCCAACTACTGATTTTTCAGAATGGGTTTCTGAATTTTATGAGTATGATATGGAAAAACAAGAAGGGAAGTGAAAACAGGTGAAACTCAGATTTGCGGAGGGGACCATCGTCCGCAACGTCTTATACAGTATTGCTCTCGGTGGGTGTTTTCCAGTAAAGGCAGCTGAAATACTTGGCTATAAGGTCACTATACAGCGTATAATCCGTCGCATGAGGGACGAGAAGTATGTATTGTACTATGATGTTCCTTGCCGGTGCGTAACGCTAAGTTCCTATGGAGTAAAAAAACTTAAGGAGATAAGCCTGGAAAGATATGAACATTATAACCAAACAAATCAATCAGGCAATTCTTATGTGTTTTCTGGCTTAAAAAATGACAATATTGATGAAATGCGAAAAGCTAGAAGAATGATATATCAATCAGAGATACTTTGTATGCTTGATTCTCTTGGAGTAAGTTGTTGGCTTTTTGACAAGCCAGAACTAACAGTTCAAAATAAAAACCTAGTCATTACAAAGAATGATAGTATTTATTATACGAGCATTGAACTTAAGGGTGTAGATCAACGAAAACAAGAAAGCAAATATCAGCATACTCGTTGTTATGGGCTTCTTTTCTGTCCAGGCGGTATATATATGGTATATAACGTTGGGGCTGGTAAAATAGACTGGAATAAATATGGAGAAAACAAAATGTTGCTCCACGCTGAAGATATTGTAACTCACAATTATGTTACAACTGGCAAATATGAAATAAAGGACGCTATTCTTTATATAAAGAATTATAGTCTTCTTGCTGAAATACTATCTGCCTCTGAAAATAAAAATGCCAAACGCAAGTACGAATTTTTATCCTTTGATAATAATTTTGAAAATATGTACTGTATTCCGGTGGACATATTCGGCAAAATGGTTACGCAGCTATTGCTACTGCCAGATCATCACAAGTTAATACTTGATTATGTTTTTAAAGATGATGACTATAACAGAAACGTTAATGAGTATATAGACTGCGACGCAAAGAAAAATGATGAGTATTACTTTTCCTTTCTTGAATGTAATATAAGCAGGCTTAAAAACATTAAACTTGCTATGTCGTTTGATCCGAATTTGTCCTATAAATATCACATCTTTTGTTATCAATGGCAAGTTGATATGCTAAAAGAGTATATTCCTCAGGACGTTCACTTACACATTATAAATGAGCAGAACTTACTGGAGTATGCTATAACACTATAATTTGTGGTATTATATAAATAGGGAGTGATAAGTATAAAAAAGAAAATTGCAATAATATTTTCCACACTTCTTGTTGGAGCATATATTGCAGGAATAGTGATTCAATATGTTAAACCCGATGTGCGACAAGTATCAGCAGGAGACGCCTGGAATGTAATAAATGTGCCAGTTACATTTAATATATTCAAATGCATTATTTATTGTTTTTCAGATACAATAGGTTTATTAATTCTTGCTCTTATCATGTTGGTATTAATAACAATTGGTTTTTTCTCGTTCTTTTCAAAGGATAAAGCAAAATCGCAAGATGAGAGAAATTTTACTATTTCTGAAAAAGGAACATATGGTACAGCTGATTGGCTTTCAGATGAAGAAGCAAAAGAGGTGTTGGATTTCAAACCAATTGAAGAAACGACTGGAACAATATTAGGCAGAAAAAACGGCTTGGTTATAAGTTTTCCAGAAAAGTCTCGACTTAATAGGCATATAGCAACATTCGGTGCTTCAGGAACAGGTAAATCCCGTGGTTTCTCTATAAATCACATCATACAGTGTGCGTTAAGAGGAGAATCGATAATAGCAACAGACCCAAAAGGCGAGCTGTTTAAGGAAATGGCTCCATATCTGAGGTCGAAAGGATTTAAAGTGCACGTTTTTGACCTTGTAGACCCTGAGTATTCGGACTCATGGGCCTGTTTGCACGAAATCATTTCGGAACCTAAAAAAGCCGATCTTATGGCACAAACATTCTGTAATGTAATCATAATGAATACAGGCGGAAAAACAGGAGGAGACTTTTGGGATAATGCAGAGCTCAATCTTCTAAAAGCTCTTTCCTTGTATGTTGTTCTTGATGAAAACCGTTCTGAAGAACAAAGAAGTATCGGTGCAGTATATCAGATACTCGTAGATAACGATGAAACAAAGTTGGACGCCCTATTTGATCGTCTGCCGAGAAGTCATCCTGCAATTCAACCATATGGAATATTTAAGAAAGCAGGGAAGATAGCTGGCAACATAATGGTCGGCCTTGGAAATAGACTATCAGCGTTTCAAAATGATATTATAAAAAAAATAACATCTTTTCCTGAAATCGATTTGGAACAACCAGCAAAAGAAAAAACGGCTATATTCGTTATTATGTCAGACCAAGATTCAACGTTTGACTTCCTTTCATCGCTGTTCTTCTCATTCTTATTCATAAGATGTGTAAGGTATGCCGACGTACACGGAAAAGGTGGCAAATGCGATGTTCCTGTCAATTTTATTCTTGATGAGTTCACTAATATCGGACAAATACCAGACTTCACAAAGAAACTCTCTACAATACGTTCAAGAGATTTAAGAGTATCTATGATCTTTCAGAATATCCCTCAGCTGCAGAACAGATATCCTGACGGCCTGTGGGAAGAGATACTTGGCAACTGCGATACTCAGTTGTTCTTAGGCTGTACGGATCAAACTACAGCGGAGTACATATCAGAACGTTCTGGAGAAATGACTATCGATGTTGTAACTGACAGAATAGAAAAACAAGCTATTGCATTGACTCAGACTATCGGTCAGTATGGAGAGTCTACCACAAATGGTAAACGATACTTAATGACTAAAGATGAGGTTATGAGGTTCCCAAATGATGAATGTCTCATAATGATGCGTGGTAAGAACATATACAGAGCCAATAAATTCGATTATTCAAATCATCCTGAGGCTAAAAAGCTAAAACCTGAAAGTATTAAGGATTATGTTCCGCAATGGAAAGCTAATACAGAGGCAAAAGATTCAGAGTCAGAAGATGAATATGACGAAATGTTTGGAAATTCAAACAAAGAAGGAGCAAAAGAAAATTCCGCTGATGAAACAACGGCTCCAGAAACTCCTTCTTATGAGGATAAAAAGGCAGAAGAACAAATAAAAGCTCAAAAAATAATAGAACAAGCTAAAGAAGCAGAAAAGTCCTCATCTACAACAATAAGTGATGATGACGGACTGGACGAATTCTTTGGTTAATATAGACATTCAAACAATCAGACATTTGCGAAAGGAGTTATAAAGAAATTATGACGGACTCAATAAAAGCAGTGAAAAAGGTGCTGGATTTTAAAGCAATAGACAAAACGACCGGGACAATATTAGGAGAAAAAAACGGCTTAGTCATAAGCTTGCCAGAAGAATCACCGGTAAACAAAAATGTTGCAATATTTGGTGCTCCTGGTACTGGTAAATCACGTGGATTCTCTATAAATCACATCATACAATGTGCCTTAAGAGGGGAATCGATAATAGCAGCGGACCCCAAGGGCGAGCTGTTCCATAAAACCGCTTCGTATTTGAGAACAAAAGGGTTTAAAGTTCACGTTTTTGACCTTGTAGACCCTGAATATTCGGACTCTTGGGCTTGCCTACTCGAGATTATTTCGAGCTCTAAGGAAACTGAACGTATGGTGAAGACTTTTTGTAATGCAATCATAATGAATACAGGTGGAAAAGCGAACGGAGACTTCTGGGACAACGCAGAACTTAACCTTTTGAAAGCCCTTTCTTTGTATGTTGTTCTTGATGAAAATCGTTCAGAAGCACAAAGAAATATCGGCACAGTATATCAAATGCTTGTAGATAATGATGAAACATCGCTTGATGCTTTATTTGACCGTCTGCCGAAAAGCCATCCTGCGATCCAACCTTATGAAATATTTAAAAAAGCAGGAAGGATAGCTGGAAACATAATGGTTGGTCTTGGAAATAGATTGTCTGTGCTCCAGAATGATAAGATCAAAAAAATCACATCATCCCCTGAAATTGACCTGGAGCAACCAGTTAAAGAAAAAACGGCTATATTCGTAAGATTATCAGACTTTGAGCCAAAACTTGACTTTCTCTCGTCTTTGTTCTTCTCATTCTTATTTATAAGATGTGTAAGATATGCCGATACGCACGGCAAATGTGATGTTCCAGTTAATTTTATTCTTGATGAGTTCAGTTGTATTGGGGAAATCCCCAATTTTGTCGATACGCTATCTCAAATACGTTCCAAAGGTCTAAGCGTATCTATAATATTTCAGAATATTCCTCAGCTTCAAAACAGATACCCAAACGGTTTGTGGGAAGAGCTGCTTAGGTGCTGTGATGTACAGCTATTCTTAGGATGTATAGACGACACTACGGCTAAATACATATCCGAACTTTCCAAAGGAATGGCTATTGACGGAAAGCAATATAGAGAAATCACCAGAACTGACAACAAATATTTAACGCCTGATGATATTATAAGATTCCCGTCAGATGAATGCCACATAATGATACGTGGCGAAAACATTTACAGAGCAAATAAATTTGATTATTCAAATCATCCTGAGGCAAAAAAGTTTAAATTGGAAAGTATTAGGAACCATGTTCCGCAATGGCGAACTAACGCAGAAACAAAATAAACATATAAAAATAAAGAGTAAAGCTCTTTAAAATAAACATAGGCATTTAAAACAATCAGATAATTATGAAAGGAGTCATTGACAATGGCTAACGAAGAAATTATGACAACCGCAACAGAAGAAGTAAACGCCTCAACTGAGGCAACGGTAGAGGCTGCAGCAGTAAATGAAAATGCTAACAACGCACAGCAAGAAAATGCAGTGTCTGTTACTGCTGCTGCTGTAAACAAGGCAGTAACAGCAGCTCGCAGACGCAACGCAAGAATTGTTGCTATCGACGAGGACGGCCGCAAGGCCGCAACACAGCGGGATGAAAAAAGAGCTACGTTGCTTGAACTCATCGAGAGCAAGAAAGCTCATAAAATACTCACGGGTACTATGGAAGGTGTGGAAATACTTGATCAGGGCGGTAAGCAGCTCGTTGTAGCAGTACTGCATAATGGTCCATTCAAGGTATTTATTCCTTTAGATGAATGCATCAAAATGCCTGCAACTCCGGCAGGTCGAGACCCTATCGAATATGCTTCATACGTTCTGTCACTTAGACTGGGCTCCGAAATTGACTATATTGTAGCAGGTATAGAAGAAGAAAAGAGACTGGTATACGCATCAAGAACTGCAGCTATGCTTAAAAAGAGAAGACACTACTTCTTTGTTACTGACAGAAGACAGAGACACCGTATCGAAGAAGGTGATATTGTAGAAGCAAGAGTTGTTGCTACAGCAAGAGCCGCTATTGTAGTTGAAGTATGCGGTGTTGAAGCTCCAATCAAGGTTGCTGATCTTGATTGGGCAAGAATACAGGATGCTAAACTGGCATTTACTGTTGGTGATAGGGTTATGTGCAAGGTTATGAACATAGAAAAGAATTCTAAGGAAAGCACCGTTCACTTGGCTCTTTCTCGCAAGGAAACTATTGAAAATCCATATATCATTGCAATGCAGGACTATAATGAGGGCTGCAAATACGTTGGTACGGTTTCTATGGTATCGCCAAGCGGCGTATTCGTACATTTGGCAGCAGGCGTAGATGTGCTCTGCAACTATCCTACCAGTGGCGCTAACCCACAGAGAGGCTCAAGAGTAACTGTAAGAATTACGACTAAAGTTCCTGATCAGGATAGAATATTTGGTGTTATAACACACGTTGGTAATATCATCGGAGGCTAATTTAGCTTGATAATATGCTCCTCACTTTATAGGTGGGGAGCTTTTTTTATAAAAAAAAGCGTCCAGCTTGCACATTATGTGGCAAGTTGGACGCTCATTTTAGTTATTTGTTTTCTGCAGTATTACACTCATCAATATTTGATGCATACATATCTGCGACATGCAGCATAAGAGCAAGCGGGAAGTGCTCAAAAGCTGCTCCCAGAGAATAATCTCCAGGTGCTCTGTCATAAGGTCCCATATGGCAGTTGATAGCCACAGCTTCCTCATCTGTAAGCTGTATATACTTTGTTAAAAGAAATACAGACTTGCTGCCGTGTCCGCCAAAACAGAACTTTTCATCTGCCGTGTAGAAAGGAACTTTTTCCCACACGCCTGCCTCGTTCTTTGCATTCCTGTATGAAACTCCATAGAAATTTACCTTGCATACATCGTGGAACAGTGCCACAATAGCAATGGTTTCCTTCATCTCTGCTGGAATATCATCGTACTTGCACTTGCTCAGCAGTACATACTGCTGTACAAGGCGCTTGTACACGTGTATGGAATGTAGGCAAAGTCCTCCTGCTTCACAAAGATGAAATCTGGTTGAAGCAGGGGCTTCATAGAAATCACTCTGTTCAAGCCATTCAAGCAGTTTATCAATTCCATCTCTCTTGATATTTGCTGTTACAAAATCCTTAAAGATCTTTTTATTTTCTTCCATTGAAAATGACATTAAAATTTCCTCCTTTTATTTTTTTATCTATATATGGTCGTATAGCCACTTGACTATTTTGACCATAGCATATGTGTCAAGTTCGCAGTATTTGAGCAATCTATGTCTTAAATACTGCCTTTCTTCCTCAGTTAGTGAATTCATTTTCTTGAAAGCGTCCATAGCCATTTGACCATTTTGGACCATATCAAGATTATGATAATCCAGTTTAGAGTCGTTGGGGAATAAAGCCGGCAGTACATATTTGATGGAATAAGAACCCTTCATCGCTCTCATATATACGTCTTTATTTTTAAACGGGATCATAAGATCCACAAAATGCTTTGTCATGCAAATAAGCTTATCAGAATATTTTGGGAAAGCTTTTGCCATATTAGATATGCAAGACTTTTCAAATGATGCATTATATGCCATTATCGTTGCATTGTCTGGAATATCGCTACAAAGCTGTTCAACAAGAGCTACTCGTGGATCTTCAAACTTATTGTTGCAGTCTGCCAGATATTCCAGATGATAAACAGGGTCTCTTGGAGATAGCTGATAATGCAAGCTATACTGAAAAGGCACTTGCTGATACGGCTTTACCTCGTCAAATAAAGGGACATCTTGTTGAAACGACTCAAAATCAAGATAGTACAACGGGTATTGCAAAGATGACAAGAACTTTTTCACCTTATTTTTATCGATAAACATAGGAATATTGTTCGCTTCAAAAGCCGCCTGCATAAGGTAATTGCATGACACATTATTCTTGTTATATTCATCATAATAGTCCTTCATCGTAATTATGCCGTTGTTAATGAGCTGTACTTTCTTCTTCCAGCCCATTCCGACTATATCAAGTACAGAATATTCAGGAATAGACTGTTCATTTTTGCAATGCTGAATAAATTCACATTCGTGCGGACTTTTACAGCACTCCGAGATCTTGCAGTTTGGACAACTGGCCGTCATAACTTTTTGAAGTTCATTAATTTTGTTTTCTACAAACGGTTGCATAGAAACAAGCTCGTTTGTTACATTTTCAAATTCAAAAAGATCTATAACATTAAGCTGTCCTGTTTTTCCTACAAAATCAGAATTAAGCCTCATATGATAAAACATATTTATTTTATATCCGCTGTGTGATATGACATAATACTGAAAGGCCATATCATCAACGTGCTCAGGCTTTTTTTGAGTGGTGCTTTTAACTTCAAATATATTGAGCGAACCGTCTGGCTCTATTGTAACAACGTCTGCCTGACAATAGCACTCGTTATATATAAAAGCAGCTTCTGCAACAGCCTTTTCTCTTTGGGTGAGCAATTTTTTTGTTTTGCCGACCATAGCAAACAGGGAAGCCTGCTCAATTTTCTCAACTTGACCAAAGTACTGCAAAGCAGCATCTCCGACCTCGTGCCCCAATTCAAGTAATTCTGCAGCTTTATTAGAGATATTCTTACTTGTCCCATTTTTCTGTAGCCACAGTCTTTTGGGACATTGCAATCCAGAAATATATCCGGATTTAGATAAAATCATATGTGTTTCCTCCTTTTATTTAAAATAAAAAAAGTTCAGAATACACAGGGTACTCTGAACTTAATAATTAGTATTTTATAAGTAATAGTATATCATTAAATAGCAACTTTGTCAAGCATGATTTTTAAAATATAGTTTTCAAGACATCATCATCGTCAAATTCGTCAAAATCATCTGGTCTGAAATCGGTTTGTGCTAATTCCAGCGTAGCCTCATCATCTATTTCTCCATCTTCATCAAAGATCACATCTTCTTCGTTATGGCTGTCTTCTTCGGACACCTGATTATGCAAGAAATCAAGAGCTGAATTAAAATCCTCATCATCCTCTTCTTCTACGTTGCCAGTTGGTACACTTTCAATTACGCCGACATCTTCAAAATCAGCGTCTTCTTCAAGATCCCTACTTTCTTCTTCCAGACGTATCTTTTCATGCAGATTTTCTGTGTATTCCCAATTTTCTTCGCCGTCATCTTCCTTTTCGCTTCTGCCAATTATGTTAAAATCAAGGATTATTGCAGCGGCTTGTCCGTCTGTATTATAGCCTACAAAACAGGAAAACGGAGCGGGTTTCTTTTCTGGCGAGGCGATAAAGCACTTGTCATCATAACAAGCAGCAATATATTCGACTATATATTGCTTTGAACAAGCGTCATTCTCATACAAATCATGCACCTTTGGACGGCTATCGTAGAAATTTGTAAAAGAGTTTATAAATTTTGTTGGCAATGAAACCATACGGGAAGGCTTAAGTTCTACAGAAATGTCACAAACGAATAGCTCGTCAATAAGTTCGAGATACTCCGGATGTCCTATCGAACGGCTCTTTAATGTATCCTTGAGCTTTTCGGTCTTTCTCAAAAAGGTTTTATACATCTTGCTCTCAGTGTACGGCTTATACTCTGGATTGTCCTTATTTATGTGTGTTGCGTCCTTAAGAAGCTGACGCCACTCTTTATCGTGGGTTTCTTTATTGAATTTAAAATATGGATAATCAAAGATACCCACAACATTGTCGTCAAAACCAACCATATCGATAAAATCTTGAAATTCCAAATTTTCAAAAGATGTTCCTTCTTTTATAACGATTAGTCTTGCAATTTTTTCATTATAATATTCCTCAAAGCAGTCATATGCTCCCTCTGCCATATCATCAACTATTACTGTGCAATCCGGCTCCATTTGCATAATAGCGTCGGAAACAATGACTTCATTGCCCAAATGTATAGTTCCAATCTTCTTCACAAAGCGTTCCTCCTAATTTTGTTTATATATATATCATACCATATTTTTAAGCAAAAAATATGATATGATAATAAATAGAGGTGAATAAAACATTGGATATTAATATTATATGTTCATCATATAAAAGAATCAGAGCCGAAAGTTATTCCAGAGAAGAATTTATAAAGAATTATAAGTCCTTATCTGAGAAATACAAGCTGGATAATATAAAAGAAGAGCTGTATAATAAGCTTTACAGCATCTACGAATCTTATGGAGAGCGAAATTTAAACGTATACTTTCCTGATAAAAATATAAAAAGTTTGGCTTCTGTCCTTATTTGCAATCAGAATATGAAAAAAGAGGATGTCTTAAATGTAATTAAACTAAAACTGATATCTCTTACAGAAGATGCTATTAAAAGAAATACGATAAAAGCCAACCTTTTGAACTTTTACGGTATTTTATTCTTAAACCTTCTCAAGAACGTAAATGAAATAACCGAACCTTTTTTGAAGACAGACGTTGAGTCACTTAAAAACACAGAAAAATACTATCACACTACATATGAAATAGATAGAAGAGATATAACGGAGAAAGAATTTAAACTTCTTTCTCTATTCGGTATTATCTCTATATACGCCGGCGTTAATAAAGCAGACTCATATAAGTATGCAAAAGATATTTTGACAGTGGTAATGGCTTACGAAAGAGGATATATATAAAAAAATTCTGGGCTATTGCTTTTTGAAGTATACAAGGGGTATTATATAAATATAAACTGATAGGAGGGGATCTTTCTTGAAAAGGAAAAAGAAAATAGCCATAGCCGCTTTCTCGACTGCAGCAGCGGTGGCAATAGTTGCTGGTTCAGCATTTGCATTCTTTTCGGCTACAGATAAAGAAAGCACGAAGGCTAAAGCCGGTGGTGTACAAATAGCTCCAGAAACAATAGTTGTCGGAAACGCATCTGTTTTTCGAAATGTGGACAGCGAATTTATTCTAACATATGATTACTGTGGCTCCAGTAAGTTAGATATAGCCTCATCAGCTGGCCCTTGGGCAAAAGCAAACATAGGCTATACGCCAAGATGGAAATATACAACTGCAAATCAGATGTTAGAAACCAACTATTTTAGAACATCTGACGGAGAAGTTTCTTATTGTATGGATCTTGGAAAGCATCAGCCTTCTCAAGGTGCTGCAAATGAAGCAACAGCTGTATCAGATGCGGCTCAAAGGATATTGGCTTATGGTTATCCAACCAAAACTGCAGCGGATTATCAGGCAGACTTTCCAGGGCTTACAGATATTCAGCTTGAATGGGCAACACAAGTTGCTCTTAAAATATCAGAAGGAACTGGTTTTCTGATTGACACTAATAACAATGCAGTTCAGGATAACAGCAAGGCTATTACCCTAGACCAGTTTACAACTGATGTAAATGATAACGCTCGTTTTCATCCTACATATACTTCAAAGAAAAGAGTAGCTGAGGCAGAAAACATACTGAAACTCGTAAAAATGCTTGTGGATAAGAGCAAAGATTCATCCACTATCGTCAATCGTTTCGAGTTAAGTGTAAATGATACTGCTATAACTAAGATTGAAGGTGGATACAACGTCGGACCATATAAAGTAACTTCAACATATAAAGATGCAGTTGCTTTGTCCGCTGATAAAGACAAAGTGGTTTTTCAGGATAAAGACGGAAACGCCATAACTTCGGTAACTGGCAATAGCGAATTTTATGTTTTTGTTCCTGACGGAATAACGGAACAAGTAAAGATTGTAGCAGAAATTGCAGGGAAGCAAATGCCTGCTTCCTATTATTACTGGACTGGCAAAAACAATGAGCAAAAAATGCTTGTTGCAAAAACAATACCTGCAAAAGCCGAAACAAGCCTGACAACTACATTTGATGAAAAAATGGATACTTGGAATCCTGGCGATGTAACAACCTTTATGTGGGATGTAAAGAACACCTGCAATAAGAGCATTGATACTCGCAACACTCTGTATATGTATTGGGAAGATTCAGAAATGGCCGAAAGCCCGATATATCTATATCAGGAAGCAACCTCCAATTCGGATATTGCTCAGGATATCGCCAACAATGCTCCAACAAAAAATATTGATATTGGAGGCATAACGACATTTGAAATCAATGGAGAGCAAAAGCAAGGCTATAAATTTGTTGTCCAAGGTGACACCTTGGACGGTGTAGGCGACAGTGCAGAGGAATACGATGCCATTGAGGTCGATTATGGCAGCACTTATGATGACAGCAGTACAACATCAGATAAAGTTGCTTTCAAAGTAGCGTTATCACCGTGGGCTTCATTTAAAAGCATGCAAAAGAATTTTAAAATAGTTGTTGTGACCGAGGCTAAACAGTATCATAATACTAAAGATACAAACGATAATGGCTGGGAAGTAGTTGGTACAACTGAGGTCAAGTTTTAAGGAGGGCGGCATATGAAAATAAGTAAAAAATTCGGGATTGCAGCCTTTTTAACAGTAATATCTGCAACCATTGTTACATCGGCGGGACTTGCAGTCTTTACGGACTCTCAAATCGATGATACCACTATAAGAACTGGAGATGTGAATATCTCCGTTACTGCTGATAACAACGTATCTCAGGAAGACTATGTTTCACTCGATTCCAAAGTATCTATCCGAACAACAGATAATTCAGATATAGATGCTGTTTCATATACTATTAAGAGTGAGGGAAATAAGAGATCTTACATACGAGCACAAGTAATTCCGGTCATTCAAAAGAAGTTAGACGAGAATTGGGTAACAGACACCTCAATTTCGGCTGCTTCTTTCAGCACCTATGTTATAACAGGAAATGACGTAGATACGGGTTCTTGGATATATTCTGATGGTTATTATTATTATCCGAATATACTTGCCGCAGGTGAGACGACAAACCTTACAGTAGGCAGTAACGTGCAAATCGGTGAAAATATGAGAATAGTCTATGATATAGATGTTCAGGCATCGCAAGCTACCCATAAGGCCTATACAAAGAACTGGAATATAGACGAACTTCCAGCAGGTGTTCAGCTATTGGAAGAAGCCTACTAGCTTGTACCTACCTTTCCTATACATTTGCAAATGTTGGGCCATTTCTACAAGTGGAAGTGGCCCAACACTTATTTAAGCAAAAAAGAAACCCACTGTTTTCACAGTGAGTTTCATTTTAATCTTTTTTTGATTTCACTTTAAAATCTTAAAGTGAAATCCGCCTTCCTCGTCCCAGGAACAGATAACATTATCTTTATCAGGAATGTTTTGAATTATTTTTTTTTGCATTTTGGGAACAAGAGCATTTGAAAATCTTTTTATATACTGTTTCAAATCTGATCCCGTTGTTTGCCAAGATTGTTCATCCCATTGATCATAGATATCCATGATCAATGAAGTCAACGATTTCATATATATTTCCTCCTTTCAAAAAAAGGAGCCCTTAAGTCGTTTACAGACCAAAGAGCTCAATAAAAAAAGAGAGCTCTTTGTCAGAAACTCTCTACTTAAAATTATTATACTTACATTTATATTATATCAGAAGAAAAAGTATTTGTCAACAAGGGAAAATAAAAAATCAAGGAGAGATCATATTGAAAAATGGTGTAAAAAGAATAAAAAATTTTCTTAACCTGTTTGGCCCCGCTATAGTTGTTTTTCTTTTGATTATTCTACTATTCAAATTTGTTTTATTGGTTTCGTTTGTTCCTACGAGTTCAATGGAAAATACAATAGCTAGAGATTCTATTATCTTGTCTACCAGGATACATAAAAGCATAAATAGGGGAGACATTATTGTTTTCTGGTCAGAAGAAGAAAATAAAATACTTATAAAAAGAGTAGTTGGGATCGCTGGTGATAAAATCGAAATATGTGATGATAAGGTCTATATTAATGGGAATCCAGAAGCAGGAGTATATTTTAAAGGAAAGACTAAAATAGGGGATAATAACCTTAAAATTTTTACAATACCTGCAGACTCCCTATTTGTTTTGGGAGATAACAGGGAAAACTCAAAAGACTCAAGAAGTTACAATAACCCCTATATATCTATAAAAGATGTAATGGGAAAATATAAAGAAACGATATATAAAAAAAGAGGCTGAGGTTCAACTTTCCTCAGCTTCTTTTTGCAATATAAGAAAAAACATTTCAAGGTAATTTTCAGTTATCTCGTTGTTAAACTTGTCGTCGGGAATATCCCACATATTCTCTATAGAATACTCACCTATTATATTTAAGCAGGCTTTTTTAAGAGACTCTATCCGATCAACATACTCTTGAGAAATGTCTGGCACGATATCGTTTATAGGAGTTTCAGCATAAAAAGCACACAAATGAGCTAAAATAGCATAAATAAAACGTTTATCATGATTATTGATCATATCGTTTATAAGCGCAGACAATTCGTGAAATTCATCCTTTGTAGAAACAGCTGTAACAGCAAAATATTCTGCAACAAACTCATTCCAAAAATCATATGTTATTTTTAAACACATCTGTTGTTCTTCGTTATCTTCATTATGAAGCAGTTTCAAACGCTTTTTATATTCTTCGTTTAAAAGGATATGAACAAGTTCGTGAAGAATGGTTGTTTGAGTCTGTAACTCAGACATATCATTTCTTATCCATATAGTTGGGCTAACATTTCTTCTGTCAACAAAACCACAAGGAATATTTGAAGGATTCTTCTTATGCGTGATGCTAACCATTTCATCTGAAGTAATGCTATTTATCGTTATTGTTGGGAGCTTTACTCTCACTTTATTTTCAAACCATTTTATATACTGTTCCAAATTTTCTCCTAACTAATGCTTTCATATGCGTTCTCGAACATCCTTAGAGCAACCGCTGTTTCTTTGAAATTACACGAGAATACTATTTTTGAAAAATACTTTTTCCATCCCTCTAGTTCCAAAAGCTCATACCAAATATGAGCCACTGATGAAATGCTATTTCCCATAGTTCCACAGCCAAACGGCGAGAGTATTGCTACTCGTTTACTGGTCTTATCGCTGTTTGCAACTATAGCTTTGAGTGAAGCTCTCATACGCTCTTTCATGACCTTATTAACGTCTTTAAGACGTGTGACCGCTTTGTGACTCACAATGTTACGATTTACTGCAGAACAAACATAGTAGTTTATAAGATAAGGTTGGCTTATATATTTATACGAACTATTCTTTATAACAGGGACGTGCAGGGCGCATACAATATTATCGTTATAGAAACCTTTGTTATCATACTTCTTATTTTCCAGCCAAAAGTTTTCATAAAACCTCAGACAAGATAAAAATGCAGTGGAGCAATATCCTATAGTTTCATCATATCCACTTTTACCAAACTGAAATTCGCCACAGATATTCTGAGATTTTCCACTTGAAAGCACAGAGATAGTCTTGCCATATATAGCGCTCTCTTTAGTGAGCGTGTCAACAAGCGGCTCATTGGTGAACACTATGTCTGTATGCTCATAAGTTCTTGTGTAGCAGGGAAGTTCATAGTCGTGCTCTGATATAAGCGTGGTGAGCATGACGCTTCTCTCAAGAAAATGTTCTATGTTCACATAAAAATTATCTTCTCCGTGTTTTGCTAAATACTGCTGATCATATATAGAATGTATAATATTCTGAGCTTTCCCACTCTTCGTAGTCCTGTAAGCACAAGCAAGGTCTAACATTTCTGTGTTTAACACTATCAGAGCACCGCCTTTCATTTATTTTCTTTTTCGTTTTTAAGGAGCTTGCTTTTCAGCTCCATTTCTTCTTGTTTTTTCTTATCTTTTTGCTTTTGAAGATAGATCAATCTAAAACTGGAGATATTAAACGAAATAAAGCCTATAAAAAATGCAAAAATAGCAGATAGAAAAAATCGTTTTGTGTTTATATCTCCAACCATTTGTTTAAGTTCCTCTTGAGTTAGACTGCGGAAAATAAAGTACATTATAAGCATAAACCAAGACAGAACAATAAGCATTATCGATATTGCCTTGTATATCTTATATTTACGCATTACTATCGTCACCGAATTTCAAAGTGAATGAACATTTAAACCCGCCACGTGGAATTTTCTTTTCACCGCCCCAGTTGGAAATATAGAAAATCATATTCACATCGCCGTATGTATATGTAAATCTCTGTTCCTTGCTGTTATCTACCCAATCTCTTACTGCTTCGGTTATATTATCGAGATCTGATATGTCTGCATCAGGGAAAAGAGCAAACAAAGCAGACTCAAAACCTGCAAACATATACGCTCTTTTCTTTGCTTCTTTGTCGCCGGTGGCTGGGGAATCATAAGTTACTGCAAGCTGTGCCAGTTCGTCATTCTTATAAACTCTCTTAAGTTTTAGTTCATCACCTGTGCCGTCCGCATTATATATAATAGTATCTACAAGGCCTGGTATGCCGTCTTCGTCGCTATGGTTGATCTTGCTCCAACCTACCATATGCTCACCTCTTACAGACTCCATAGATTTAAGAATTTCCTCAAACGAGTAGTCCGTTGCTTTGTGAGCATTTGTCAGGTCAAGCTTGTATCTATCATAATAATCCGATGGATCATCAGATTCAGACTCTGTGTCATCATCCTCAATATCATTTGATGATGCTACCGCTGTGGGAAGCTTTCCTTCTTTTCCGCTCACGTCATCGGTTGAGCCTTTCCCACAAGATGAAATCGTTGAAAACATCATGGTTGTGGCCAATATCGCTGCCATAATTCTAATTTTGTTCTGTTTCATAAAATATACCCCTTTTCTAATTTCTTGTGAAAGACTTTTTGTCTTTACTGTATTTATTATAACACACCCATATATGCCTCGTCAAATTTTTTGCTGACAATTTGGATTTTTTTAATTGTATGATATAATATATAAAAAGCGAAGGAGGACAAGATATGAAAAATATCAAAAAAGCAATAAGACAGTTAATAGAATTCGACAGAAGCCTAAGCATTCTTTGCATCGGAATGATATTTATATCTCTGGTCGGCATTATAATGATTATTCTTCCTATTCCTGCAGAAGTAGCAATACCCGTTATAGTAGTATTGGGCATGCTTCTGGTTGCAATGATTGCCGCCAACATGGGTTTGGAAATTGAAAAGAAACATAGAAAAAAGGTGCAACTAAAATGCGTTTATTCAAGCAAAAAAAGAAAGTAAACATTTCTCAAGGCTCTATCCAATATAGAGGAATGAGCATTCCTTGCGAATATAAGTTAGATATATCCGAACAATTGCTGAATATATTAGAACCTTGTGATGGATATTGGGACAACGCTCCTGAAGATATGCAGGAAAAAGGTCTTCAATGTCTACACGCATTTTTTCAGCTATATTCCCAATCCAACGTATCTTCAAAAAATACAGTAACTTACGCTGATTGCTGGAATAAAAAAATGTTCGATATGAGACTTAAATTGGTAAGTAATGCACTAAGCAAAAAGAATTGGTGTGCTGCAGGGCACGAACTGATAGATTTGGTTGCTTTGGACGACTTGTCGGATATCTATGCATACAATGCACTTGTCGATCTCTATAAGAAACACATACAAAGGGAGAGAATATAATTGTTTTGCACTAGGCAGCAAATTTCAAAGTCTCATTTGAGAATTCGCAAATAGTGTGAAATAATAGTTCTGCAAAACTTATAAAGTTCGCCGTATAATAATAACATAAATTTTTAAATAGTGTGAAAAGACACAAGAATTGTATTGACAAGCGTAGAAAAATATGATATTATAGTGTATGTAAAGTACTGTATTCAAGAGTAAAGTGTTAATCTTGAATATGGTACTTTTTTTATTATATTCAAGGAAAGGGAGGTATATATATGTTTAATCATCTGCACAACCACACAGAGTATTCATTGCTCGATGGTGCCGCAAAAGTTGATGAATTAGTAAACAGAGCAAAAGAATTAGGGCAAACCGCATTGGCTATTACTGATCATAGAAATATGTTCGGTTGTATAAGCTTCTATAAAGCTTGCAAAGCCGCCGGAATCAAACCGATCATCGGCTCTGAATTTAATATTGTAAACTCTTTTGAAGAAAAGAGTAGAGGACATCACTTGGTTCTTCTTGCAAAAAACGAAGAAGGCTATAAAAATCTCTGCAAGCTTACTACGATCGCTAATAAGCTCGGATTTTATTATGTGCCTAGAATTGATAAAGAAGCACTGCAGAAATGCTGCAAAGGACTTGTTTGCTTATCTGCTTGTATTCAGGGAGAAATTCCTGATCTCTTGTTAAATGCAAAGGATAAAGAAGCAAAAGAAGTTACTAAGTGGTATAAGGGCTTATTTGGGGACGACTTCTATCTGGAAGTCCAAGATCATGGTATTCCTTCAGAAAAGGTCTCCAATATTGGTATCGGCAGATTGTCTAAAATGTACGATATAAAAATTGTCTGCACCAATGACTGCCATTATGTAAAGAAGGAAGACGCAAAAGCTCAGGAAATCCTCCTTTGCTTACAGACAAAGAAGAAACTATCTGACGAGGATAGATTTAAGTTTGCAACCGATGAGTTCTATCTCAAGAGTGAAGATGAAATGCTGGAGCTGTTTCCTAAAGAATATTTGGAGAACACAGCAGAAGTCGTAAGCAAATGTAATTTTGAATATGAGTTTGGAATTACAAGGCTTCCTTACTACGAAGTTCCGGCAAATTATCAGTCACACGAAGCATATCTTAAAGAATTATGTAAAAAGGGAATAGCACGCAGATATGCGACAATAACCCCTGAAATACAGCAGCGTTACGAATATGAACTTAGCGTCATAAACAAAATGGGTTATACAGACTATTTTCTTATCGTCTGGGATTTTATAAACTGGGCTAAATCAAATGGAATCCCTATCGGTCCGGGACGTGGCTCAGGTGCAGGAAGTATTGTTGCATATGCGATCGGCATAACAAATATTGACCCGCTTAAGTACAACCTCTATTTTGAGCGTTTTCTTAATCCAGAAAGAGTATCAATGCCTGACTTTGATATTGATATGGATGTTGAAAGAAGAGAAGAAGTCGTAAACTATGTAAAGCAGAAATATGGCATTCTTCACGTTTCACAGATACTTACATTTGGCAAACTTAAAGCAAGGGCAGCCATAAGAGATACAGCACGAGTGCTAGACTTATCTAAGGCACTAGCAGACAATCTGTGTAAACTTATTGGCAAGTCAGAAACGATAAAGCAGGCATTAGAAGATAGCAAACAGCTTGCCGAATACTACGATAAAGATGAGAAAATAAAGAATCTTCTAGATTATTCTATGAAGATAGAAGGTCTTATAAAGAACACCTCAGCTCACGCAGCAGGCGTTCTTATCTGTGATAAAGCAATAACAGAATATGCTCCGTTACACGTCGATAAGGACGGCAATTATGTTGTGGAAGCAGATATGGCGTCTGTAGAAGCTCTTGGACTGCTTAAGTTTGACTTCCTTGGCCTTAGGAACCTGACTGTAGAACGTTACACACTGGCTGCTGTAAAGGCTCATACAGGCAAAGAAATAGACTTAGATAATATTGACATGAACGATCAGAACGTCTATAATATGATGTCTCACGATTGTACAGCAATATTCCAGTTTGAAAGTGACGGAATGGCTTCAACAGTAGCATCGTTAAAGCCTACAAACATAGAAGATCTTATTGCTATCGTTTCTTTGTACAGACCAGGACCTATGAGTGAAATACCAAAGTTTATTGCAAATAAGCACTCGCCGGAGAATATTGTTTATAGTGACGAAAGACTTAAGCCTGTTTTAAAGGACACATATGGCTGTCTTGTATATCAGGAACAGGTCATGAAAATGTTTCAGATATTGGCAGGATACAGTCTTGGAAGAGCGGATATTGTTAGAAGAGCGATGTCAAAGAAAAAGAAAGATGTTATTGAAAGAGAAAAAAACATCTTTATTAACGGTCTCAAAGATGAAAACGGCAATGTTATCATTGAAGGAGCGTTAAGCAGGGGAGTTCCCGAGGAAGTCTGCAACAAACTTATGGATCAAATGACTGCATTTGCCGCATACGCATTTAATAAGTCTCATGCAGCCGCTTACTCTATCATCTCGTATCAAACAGCTTGGCTAAAGTACTATTATCCGATCGAGTATATGTGTGCAGTTGTCAGCCTTTTGGATGGAAATGATGTCCCGGAGAAAAGAAGCAAGTATTTTTCATATCTAAAGAATACTCTTAAGATAAACATTCTTCCAGTTGATGTAAATAAATCTGATGTTCTGCTTTCAAGGGAAGGCAACTCCATTAGATATGGTTTATCGCTGTTGAACGGCGTCGGAGAAGAAATATCTACAAAGATAGTTAAGGAAAGAAAAGATAATGGAGATTATACTTCAATCTTTGACTTTTGTTGCAGATGCAAAAAGCATAAACTTACATCTACGGTATTGGAAAGCGTCATTTGGGCCGGCGGATTTGATTTTACCGGCAAAAACAGGTGTGAACTTATATCTGCTGCAAGTTCTGCTTTGAAATATGCTGAAGCAAATCAGAGAAATCCAGACGAGATCACAATGTTTGAACCTAATGAAAGCGAACCAAATATTGAGCCTCTTGAAGATTATAGTCCAGACAAGAAAGCTGCTGAGGAATATAGAGTTGCAAAAACGTATCTGACCTGTTCTCCTCTAAGCGGCAGAAGACTCATAACTGCATCTTTAAATGCTTGCTCACTAGAAGAAGCGGTTGAGGATATAAAAAATGGTCGCAACCTGAGCAAATATAGAAACGGTTTTAATTTCATAGCCGTTATATCTGCTTTGGAAAAGAGCGTATCAAAGAAAAACAGCCGATATGCAAAGTTCACACTTACAGGAGAATCCTCATTTGCAAGCGGGCTGTGCTTTGAAAAAAGTTTGAATAAATATGAGGATAAGATCATTGACAACGCTTGTACCCTTATTTATGGAGTGTGGAATGACAGAGATGAGAATAATATTTCTTTTTATTGCAATGCTTTTGACGTAGTTCCACTGGATGTGGATAAAGAAGAAGCTAAAGCATTTTTAGAAAGAAATATAAAACTTATCAGAAAGCCTGTTGTTAAACAACAAAAGAAATACAAACCAGGCGTTTATATAAAGGTCTTTAAAAAGGAACAGCTTAAGCCGATTGAAGATATTGCAATGCGTTATCCTGGAGACAGGCCGCTTATATTCGTTAACAACGAAAAAAAGACCTACACACATCCTACAATAAGGACGTCCACAAATGCACAAGCTGAACTTATGAATCTTGCTGGAAAAGAAAATGTTAAAATATATTGACATTTTTCTTGAAATTGTTCGAAAAGTATCAAAAAGCTTTTCAATTTTATGATATAATATGATTATATCAAATACACACAGATAATAAACACGAAAGGTGGTAATGTAGAAAATGCTTAATACAGTTATACTTATGGGCAGAATAACTCAAGATCTTGAGTTGAAACAAACACAAAATGGGACAAGCGTGCTGTCCTTCAACGTAGCTGTTGATAGAGGCTATGTAAAGCAGGGTGAAGAAAGGCAGACTGATTTCATTACCTGTGTTGCTTGGAGACAAACCGCAGAGTTTATATCCAAGTACTTCTCAAAGGGACGCATGATCGCTCTTGAGGGCAACCTCAGGACACGCACCTATGATGACAAAAACGGTTCAAAGCACTATGTAACTGAGGTATATGTATCAAGTGCTTCATTTACAGGTGAACCTAAGCAGCAGGGCTCAAACAATTATTCCAACAATTACTCTAACGGCGGCAATCAGCAGAGTAATTACCAGCAGAATAACAGTGGATATCAGCAGAATAATAATGGATATTCACAGCCTGCAAACAAAGCTAACCAGAACAACTATAACAATACACCGTCAGATGATGCTTTATCCATTGGGGATCTTGCAGATTTTGAAGAGATTCTTACCGACGACGGTGTTCCATTCTAATAAGCAAAACAAAAAAAAGAGAAGCGGCATCCTCCAAATCAGAGGGTGCCGCTTCTTATCTTATTTCTTGCCCAGCACATTTTCAGATAGCTTTCAGCTTCTTCTTCATTAATGTGTTGATTTTCTTAACAAAGCAAATTATTTCTTTGTTTTTTGGTTGTTCTCATATCATATCTCCAAATTAAAAAATCGTCAAGTTTTTTGTCGCTTTTGTAACTATATAACCTTAACTGCGGTGGATACTTATTCACTCCTCATCATAGCTTTCCTGACTTTTCTAGATCAAAATTCATTGCGAATTCTTCAAAATCATCAAGATTATAGGAAGTTTGTTTGTTTGCGTTCTTATTAGTATTCTTATTTTTCTTGGAGGTATGGTACTTTTCGTCCTCATGTTTGACCTGTTCAGGGGTAAAAATACTCTTACTAGCCCAGTTTGACAGTATAGTGTCTATATATTTGTAATTCAGTTTATTGGTATTGTCAACACACTTGTTATAGGCTATTTCCAGCATTTCCACAGTAAAGCCCATCGTGCGCCACTTTTCTATCATTTCAAGCTGTTGTTTTGAAGGCATTGCGGTCTGCCCGAAAATTTTTAGCACATTGTTTTCATACTTCTTTATATCAGACAGCCTGATTATTTCCTGCTCTATCTGCGGATAGGTGCAGATATTCTGTTCATACCAGTTTCGCATTACTGTAATGAGATAAGCCACGCTGTGCTTTTCAAGTGACGCACAGTATTCCGCTGCTAATAGAATAGATGCAGCATCAAATCGGTAATATTCGTAAAGAGCAAGAAGTTCCCCTTGCTCAGTTCCATTGATAGTGCGTTGTAAAACGG